>Ga0063231_10000047_pt1 | contig 25871 bp, 25 predicted proteins | sample LauGreSu1BDMLBSD_2_FD_56231 | JGI IMG/M metagenome (GOLD analysis project Ga0063231, IMG submission 56231) | Freshwater lake microbial communities from Lake Michigan, USA - Su13.BD.MLB.SD v2 (version 2) | ecosystem: Environmental > Aquatic > Freshwater > Lake | place: Lake Michigan, USA...
ACAAGTATTGAAAAAAATCTTGAATCAGCAATTATCAAATCATTTGAGCTTGCTAAAGCGGGAGATGTAGTTCTTCTCTCTCCAGCATGTGCAAGTACCGATATGTTTAAAAATTACGTACATCGCGGGGAAGTTTTTAAGGATTGCGTGAGTAAGTTAAAAAATAAATCATGATCGATAAATTTTCTAATAAATCGACAATAGATAAACCTTCTTTTGATCAAGGCCTTTTCTGGGTTTCATTAATATTAATTGCAATTGGCCTGATTATGGTTTATTCATCCTCAATTTCTTTTGCTGAATCTAGCAAATTAACTAAACATCAAAATTACTTTTTTTTATTAAGACAATCAATTTATATTTCATTGGGATTTGTTGTCGGATTTATTATTTTCCAAATNCCTATTCGCTGGTGGCAAAAGATGTCGCCTTATTTATTTATGGCAGGCATGGTCTCACTTATTCTTGTTCTCATTCCAGGTATTGGCCATGTTGTGAATGGAAGTAGGCGTTGGATTTCATTATTTGTATTTAATATGCAGCCCTCGGAATTTATGAAATTATTTACTGCTATGTACGCTTCAGATTATGTTTTAAGAAAATCAAAAGAAATTGGGAGTTTTCTAAAAGGGTTTCTTCCAATGGCAGCAGTGATTATGTTATTAGGAGCATTGTTATTGCTTGAACCAGATTTCGGAGCATTTGCTGTAATCTTAGTCATTGCAATGTGTACCTTAATTTTAGGTGGCATAGACAAAAAAATACTGATGGGCCTTTCCATTGTTGCACCTATTGGTATGGCAGCCTTAATTTATAGCTCTGACTATAGATACCAAAGATTAGTAGGTTTTTTTAATCCATGGGCTGATCCATATGGAAAAGGTTACCAGCTATCTCACGCTCTTATAGCTTTTGGTCGTGGCGAATTTTTTGGGGTAGGGTTAGGTGGTAGTGTCGAAAAATTACTTTATTTGCCCGAAGCACACACTGATTTTATTTTGGCTGTATTAGCTGAAGAATTTGGTTTCTTTGGTGTGCTTATTGTCATTGGATTATTCTCATGGCTTGTAATTAGAGCTTTTGGTATTGCTAAAGAAGCTATTATTAATGAGAGTTATTACTCAGCTCTGTTATCTCAAGGTATTGGCATTTGGTTTGGTACGCAAGGCATTATTAACATGGGTGTCAACATGGGGCTTCTTCCTACAAAAGGGTTAACCTTGCCACTCCTTTCTTACGGTGGTAGTGGTATTTTGGCCAATATGATTGCGCTTGCGATATTACTCAGAATTGATTGGGAAAATCGAAGAGGCTTAAGAGGAATTTAACTTAGTGAAACCCAATAAAAAAATATTGATTATCGCAGGAGGAACCGGAGGACATATCTATCCAGGAATTGCGATTGCCGATTATTTGAAAGCTAAAGGATACTCAATCACTTGGCTTGGAACTTCTCATGGCATGGAAAACAAGTTAATCGATAAAAAGCCTTATCAAAAAGCCATGATTGATATTAAAGGCGTCAGAGGCAAGGGCCTGTTAAATTGGGTAAAGCTTCCATTTATGCTTTTGATTGCGTTAATACAATGTGCAAAAGTAATTGAAAAAGAAAAACCGGATGTGGTCATTGCTATGGGGGGCTATGTTTCATTTCCGGGTGGTCTTATGTCGAGGCTTATGGGTAAGCCACTCATTGTGCATGAACAAAATTCTATCCCAGGCCTAACTAATAGATTATTAGCAATAATCGCAACAAAAATATATTCCGCGTTTCCAATTAAACTGATGCGCGCCTCTCAAAAAATTGGCAACCCAGTGAGAGATAACATTAGGCAAATTAAACCGCCAGCCCAGAGATTTAAAAATAGAAAAGGCCCTTTGAGGCTTCTTGTTGTGGGCGGTAGTTTAGGAGCTAAATTTTTTAACGATACGATTCCTTTAAGTGTTAAACAAATCAGCCCTAAAAATAGACCGGCGATTATTCATCAATCTGGTGAGAAGCACTTTGAAGAATTAAAAGCAAGTTATAAGGAAAGTGGAATTAAAGCCGATTGCAGGGCTTATTTGGATCACATTGAAAAATTATATGAATGGGCAGACCTTGTCATAGCTAGAGCTGGCGCACTCACGGTCTCTGAATTTTCGGCAGCAGGAATTCCTAGTATATTAGTGCCATTCCCTTTTGCAGTAGATAACCATCAGTTTTATAACGCAAAATACTTAAGTGATAAGAAGGCCGCACGACTTATAATTCAGGAGGAGCTCACAACCGAATCATTGAGAAGCATACTTCGAAGTATGACAAGAAATGAATGCTTAAAAATGGCAAAAGCTGCATTGGAAAATAAAGCAACTAAACCTGAAGAAGTTATTTATAAAGCCTGCGAGCGACTAATTAACAAATGAAACACAATATCAATCGAATTCATTTTGTAGGTATAGGCGGCTCAGGAATGAGTGGCATTGCAGAAGTGATGCACAATCTAGGCTATTTTGTTTCCGGCTCCGATATTCAGGAGTCACTAGTAACCTCAAGATTAAAAGAGATCGGTATTAAGATTTTTATTAATCATGCAGCAGACAACATTAAAGATGTTGATGTTTTAGTGATTTCTTCTGCAATCGATCAAGATAATCCAGAGTTAAAAGCTGCTATTACAAATAAAATACCAATTATGCCTAGGGCAGAAATGCTTTCAGAATTAATGCGCTTTAAAAAAGGTATTGCAGTAGCCGGTACTCATGGCAAAACAACCACCACGAGTTTAATCGCTTCCATTTTGGCCGAAGCTTCAATGGATCCTACTTATGTAATTGGCGGAAGACTTTCTTCCTTGAATGCAAATGCAAAATTAGGAAATGGTGAGTATATCGTAGTGGAGGCTGATGAGTCAGACGCATCATTTTTGCATTTGACACCTGTATATTCTATCGTGACAAATATTGATCAAGATCATATGGAAACATATGACAATGATTTTGAAAAACTTAAAAAAACATATATAGAATTCATACATCGATTACCTTTTTATGGCGTGGTAATTGTGTGTATTGATGATCCGGTTATCAAATCTATTCTTCCTGAAATTTCTAGACCTATCATAACTTATGGTTTATCAAATGATGCAGATGTGCATGCTGAAGAAGTTTTAGCAGATGCAGGTAAAATGCATTTTAAAGTGACGATTAAACACACTGATGTTGTTAAAAAACCAATGACTTTAAATCTACCGGGCAAGCATTATGTTAGAAATGCATTGGCAGCAATAGCACTTGCAGATGAGCTCGAGATACCGATTTCAAAAACAATCGATGCATTAAAGCATTTTAAAGGTGTAGGCCGAAGATTCGAGACTTATAAAGATTTAATATTTGATAAAAAATCTTTTACTCTGGTTGATGATTATGGGCATCACCCGGTCGAAATTGAAGCAGTCCTTGACGCGGCGCGAGATGCATATCCAGGTAAATCGATCTATCTTGTTTTTCAGCCTCATCGCTACACCAGAACGAGAGATTGTTTTGATGAGTTTGTAAGGGTGCTTCAAAAAGCAGATAAAACACTTCTCACTGATATTTATTCGGCTGGCGAAAAAGTAATTCCAGGGGTAAGTTCCATAGCGATCATGGATAGTATGAATAAAATTATGAAAAAAGTTTCTTTTGAAAAAGATATTGCAGACTTAGCTAAAACAGCGCTTCAACATATTGAACAAGATTCCATCTTAATTGTGATGGGCGCAGGCTCAATAGGAAGAGTGACGAAAGATATATTGAATATTGTGAAGTCATGACGAATGCAATGATATTAAAAAATGTGCCATTAACCAAATACAACAGTTGGCGGGTAGGCGGTGCTGCCGATGCTTTATTTACACCTAAAAATTTAGAAGATTTAAAAAATTTCTTAAAAGATGAACACTATTTAAAGCCGCTCACTTTTATTGGATTGGGATCAAATATTTTAGTGAGAGATGGAGGTATCCGGGGAACGGTTATTGTAATGCATGCAGCTTTAAATGAAATTCAAATGACTGATAAGGGCGTGTATGCAGAAGCAGGTAATACCTGCGCAAAAATTGCAAAAACTCTTGCTAGAGAGCATTACGTTGGCGGAGAATTTTTTGCTGGTATTCCAGGCACAGTCGGAGGAGCCTTGGCGATGAATGCCGGATGCTACGGTTCTGAAACATGGAATTATGTGACCCAGATAAATATGATTGATGATAATGGCAATATAGTTACAAGATTAAGAGATGAATTTAAAATTTCTTACCGAGAAGTAATTAAGCCAAATTCAAAAGAGTGGTTTGTAGGTGCCTGGTTTAATTTTAAAAAAGATATGGCAGGCGACCCAGAAAGTAAGATCAAGGAATATCTTAACCATAGGAAAAACACTCAACCCCTTAATTGGCCAACAGCAGGCTCAACATTTAGAAATCCAAAAGATACTTTTGCAGCAAAACTCATTGAAGACTGCGGATTAAAAGGTTTTAGAGTTGGCAACGCTGAAGTTTCAGATAAACATGCCAATTTTATTATTAATTTAGGTAATGCGTCTGCAAAAGACATTGAAAATATTATTGACTATGTTGAATGCGAAGTCTTTAAAAGAAAAGGTATTAAGCTCGAAAGGGAAATTAAAATTTTAGGGGACTTTCTAGGTTGATGAATGAATTTGGAAAAGTTGCAGTACTTATGGGTGGAGACTCTAATGAGAGAGCTGTTTCACTTCTCAGTGGCGATGCTGTATTTCGTGCTTTAAGCCGATTAGGCATTGATGCTGAAGCTTTTGATCCTTCAGTTAGAGATATTGAAGATATTAAAAGTTACGACAGAGTTTTTATAGCCTTACACGGAAGAGGCGGTGAAGACGGATCTATGCAAGCTTTTTTAAAGTCGAAAAATGTTGCATATACCGGAAGCGATTCCTTAAGTTCTGCCATTGGAATGGACAAACTTAAAACGAAATTATTATGGCGTTCATTAAACATTTCAACACCAGATTTTCTCCAGGTAACTGAGAAAACCTTATATGCGGAAATCGTTCATTCAATTGGGTCACCATTTTTTATTAAACCATCTAATGAAGGTTCAAGTATAGGTATTGATAAGATAAAAAACGAACAACAATATAAAGAAGCTTTTTTAAAAACATCGAGGATTGATGCAAATGTAATCGTTGAGAAATTTGTGGACGGCGAAGAATATACAGTGGCTATTGTGGATGGTCAAACCCTTCCAGTCATTAAGATTAAGCCAAGCAATGAGTTTTATGATTACGAAGCAAAATATCTTAAAGATGACACGCAATATATTTGCCCTTCAGGGATAGAAAAAAATAAAGAAGCTTTAATAGCTCAAGAAGCTTTGGCGGCCTTCAACTCAATTGGATGCTCTAGCTGGGGTCGTGTTGATTTTATGATGGATAAAAAAAGTGATCACTATTTTATAGAAGTGAATACGTCTCCTGGAATGACTAATCATAGTTTAGTTCCTATGGCTGCGAAGGAGATGGGTATAGATTTTGATCAATTAGTTTTGAAGATATTAAAAACCGCACATGTTAAATAACTATTTAAAAATTTATTGGTTAGGCAATTTAGTTTTTTTACTTAATATTATTTTGATACTTTTTTTAATTAGTTACCAATTTATGCATTTTGCTAAATTTCCAATTAGAGAAATTAAGGTAGTAGGTCAATATCAGCACCTTGATGAAGATCAGGTAAGTATGATTTCAGACCGCTTTGTAAAAGGCAATTTTTTTTCACTAGATTTATATAGTACTAAAGAGGCATTTACAAAATTACCTTGGATAAGAAACGTAAGTTTAAAAAGAGTCTGGCCTGATCGATTGGAAGTGTTTGTCGAGGAGCATCAAGTTATAGGAAGGTGGGGAGCCATTGCCTTAGTGAATGAGAATGGTGAAATTTTTCATGGAGCATCTGATGAAGACCTCCCTTTATTTTTTGGACCAGAAGGTACCGAGAACTATATAGCACTGGAGTATAAAAAAATGCAAAGTATTTTAGATAAAAAACAATTAAAAATTGCGCAAGTCTCTCTATCTTCTCGGTACACTTGGGACATTAGAACCACTAATAATATGAAAATAATTTTAAGTAAAGATAATGTCGAAGAAAGTCTATCTCGCTTTATGGCTCAGTACGACAATATTTTGGCTTCNGTTAAGCGAATTGGCTCTGCCGACTTAAGATATCCAAATGGTTTTGCTATTAAGAAATCTACTGAACCAATCCAAAAGATTGATAGTGGTGAGAGGCCGCTTATATGATCAAACAAAAAGAAGAAAAAAATCTCATCGTAGGGCTTGATATTGGAACATCCAAAATTGTGGCTATTGTCGCTGAATTACAACCAGATGGTTTATTGAATGTGATCGGATTAGGTCAACATAGCTCAAAAGGATTAAAGAAGGGTGTGGTCATTAATATTGATGCCACTATGGAGGCGATTCAAAGAGCTATTGAAGAAGCGGAATTGATGGCAAATTGTAAGATTACCGATGTTTATACTGGCATCGCAGGAAGCCATATAAAAAGTATAAATTCTCATGGGATGGTCAAAATTAAAGATGCTGAGGTCTCTCAATTAGACGTTGATAAAGTGATTGAAACTGCATGTGCTATTACACTCCCCAACGATCAACAAGTTCTACACATATTGACGCAAGAATATGTGATTGATGGGCAGGAAGATGTTAGACAGCCACTTGGTATGAGCGGTATGAAGTTAGAAGTGAAGGTTCATATTGTCACAGGCGCGATTGCAGCCGCGCAAAATATTGTTAAATGTATTAAGCGTTGTGGGCTTGAAGTGTCTGAATTAGTCCTTCAGCCTTTGGCTTCAAGCATGGCTGTCCTTACCGATGATGAAAAAGAATTGGGCGTTTGTTTGGTTGATATTGGAGGAGGTACAACTGATATCGCAGTATTAAGACATGGGTCTATTCGACATACGGCTGTGATTCCGATTGCAGGTGATCAGATCAATAATGATATTGCAGTAGCATTTAGAACACCTTTACCATCAGCAGAAGAGATAAAAATCAAACATGGTTACGCCGCAAGAAGCTTAGCTTCTGCTTCAGAGCAAATTGAAATTCCTGTAGTAGATGGAAAAGAATCTAAAACTATCTCAACACTTTCATTGGCAGAGGTCATTGAAGCTCGCCTAGTTGAGCTTTATGAACTTGTAGCTCACGAGTTGAAACGAAGCGGTATGGAAGATATGATAGCTTCTGGAATTGTAATTACTGGCGGATCATCATTGATGAAAGGTATGGTCAACCTTGGAGAAAGTGTATTTAGGATGCCGGTCAGAATTGGCACGCCCAGAAATGTAGGCGGTTTGTCTGAAGTTGTGGACAATCCTAGGTACTCAACAGGTATTGGATTGTTACTGATGGGTAAGGGGCAGTTAGAGAAAGAAATGATGGATCAAATTGATGGTAATTCAATAAATCAAATCTTTATGAAAATGAAGAATTGGTTTCAAGGTAACTTTTAATTCTTGGAGATAGGATATGTTTGAAGTTGTTGATAGCAAGTCACAAAATGCCATCATAAAAGTCATTGGTGTCGGTGGCTGTGGCGGAAATGCTATTGATCATATGATCGATAAGAATTTAACAGGCGTTGAATTCATCTGTGCCAACACTGATATGCAAGCCCTGAAAAAAAGTCGGGCAAGCCATATATTGCAGATTGGTCAGGAGATGACCAAAGGTTTAGGCGCAGGGGCCAAGCCTGAAATTGGAAAACAAGCCGCTCTTGATGATAAAGAAAAAATTATTAGCTCTATTAAAGGTGCTGATATGTTATTTATTACAGCAGGTATGGGAGGCGGAACTGGCACGGGCGCTGCACCTGTAATTGCACAAATTGCAAAAGAATTAGGTATTTTAACTATTGCAGTTGTGACTAAACCTTTTTTATTTGAAGGTAAAAGAACAGCGATTGCTACTGATGGTATTAATGAATTAGTTCAGCATGTAGATTCTCTAATTGTTATTCCAAATGAAAAGTTAATGGAAGTTTTAGGTGAACACATCCCATTCTTAGAAGCCTTTAATGCAGCGAATGATGTTCTCCATAACGCGGTTTCAGGTATTTCAGAAATTATTAATAGCCCAGGGTTGGTAAATGTTGATTTTGCTGACGTTAAAACTGTTATGAGTGAAATGGGAATGGCGATGATTGGTTCTGGTGTTGCTCAGGGTGAACATCGAGCATATAAAGCCTCTCAAGCTGCAGTTGCAAGTCCTCTTTTAGAGGATGTGAATTTAGTAAATGCGCGCGGTGTATTAGTAAATATCTCTGCAAGTAGTAAATTTACACTCAAGGAATACCATGAAGTTATGGAAACGATTAAGCAATTTGCAGCTATTGATTCCACAGTGATCGTCGGTAATGTAATTGACGAGGCAATGGGAGATTCTATTCGAGTTACTGTTGTAGCGACAGGGCTAGCTCAAAACGTAAAACAAAGGATGCCCCGAATCGAACCCAGATCTATGATGCAAAATAAACAAAGCACGACCCAAGAAGAGCCATCTCTAGATGACGAACCAGATGTATTTAGCTCTAATGAAAATAGGGCTCAAGTTGAAATCATGAAAATGTCAGGTATGGAAGAATATGATATTCCTGCATTTTTGAGAAAAAAAGGCGAGTAAGTACTCAATGATTAAACAAAGAACTATTCAAAAATCTGTGCAGACTTCTGGTGTCGGTCTTCATAATGGTGAAAAAGTGACAATGACTTTAAAGCCTGCCGAAGCGGATCAAGGCATTGTCTTTAGAAGAGTTGATCAAAAGAAAAGTAATGAGATAAAAGTAAGCCCTGATGCTGTGAAAGATACCAAAATGTGTTCAGCTATTGGTCAAGATACTTCGCGTGTAGCTACCGTTGAACATTTAATGTCTGCATTATCAGCNACNGGTNTNGATAACATTATTATTGANCTGAATGGACCTGAAGTGCCCATTATGGATGGAAGCTCAATACCGTTTATTTATCTTCTTCAAACAGCGAAGCTTAAAGAACTAGATGCTGCGAAAAAATTTGTCTTGATTAACGATGTAATTGAAGTAAAAGATAAAGACAAGTGGGCGAGGTTTGAGCCATACGATGGATTTAAAATTGATTTTACTATCGATTTTCCCCATCCCGTGTTTGATACATCGACCAACAAAGTCGCTTTGGACTTTTACGATGAATCCTATATCACAGAAATTAGTCGAGCACGTACATTTGGATTTATGCAGGAAGTTGAATACTTAAGATCTAATGGTCTAGCTAGAGGTGGCTCACTCGATAATGCAATTGTCTTAGATGAGTACAAAATTATTAATACAGACGGATTACGATACAACGACGAGTTTGTGAGACATAAAATACTTGATGCTGTGGGCGATTTATACATGTTAGGCTACTCAATCATAGGTAATTTCAAAGCATACAAATCTGGCCATGAATTGAATAACAAATTATTACTTGCATTACTTTCAAATAAGAAATGCTGGAGCTTAACAACATTAGATAGCCAAGATCCCAAGACTTCTAATTTAGCAATGCGTTATGCTAATTCTAAGAATGGAATTTTAAATCAAGAAATGGTAGGAGTTTATCAATGAATATTTTAAGACTTTTTATATTTTTATTGCTTGCAATATTAGTTGTATTCACATTTTTGTATCTAAATACAAAGAATAAAAAATATTTGAAGTATTTAAAACTTACTACAAATGTCACATTAATTTTAATTCTTATATTTATCTTAAGAATGCTTTAATTTCGAATTGGCTAATTCAAAAAAAACAATTGCAATTTTTGGAGCGTCAGGATTTTTAGGATCCAGCCTCGTTTTAGCTCTAAGCCAATCTAATCACAATCTAAAATTATTCTCTAGAAATAAAGAAAAAATTAAATTATGGACCGTCAATCCATATGTTCAAATATTTGACTTGGATTTAGATAATCTTGCGCAAGTAAAAAAAGATTTAAAAAAGACAGATGTTGTAATTAACCTCTTAGGTATTCTTCACCAGTCTAAAAAAGAGACTTTTGAGAATATTCACCATATTTGGCCAGATCATTTGGCAAAAGTCATGAAGGATTTAGGTATTAAGCGATTGCTTCATGTAAGCGCGTTAGGTGCAAGTAGCAATGCTCCGAGTTTATATCTTAAATCTAAAGCTCTTGGCGAGTCTGAATTGTTTAAACAAAAAGATCTAAACGTAACTATATTAAGACCGTCTATCATCTTTGGGGCAAAAGATAACTTTATTAATATGTTTAGAATTCTTGTGAAGTGGCTGCCAGGAATAGTTCTTTTGTCACCTCAATCTAAATTTCAACCCATTTTTATTGAGGATGTATCAAAAATTCTAATTAAGACACTTTTTGATAAAAAGACATACGGCAACATTTATGATCTTGGTGGGCCTGATATTTATTCACTTAAAGATATTATTCGTCTTATTATTCGATCAGAGAAATTGACTCGGCTAATCATCCCTCTCAATAGAAGCCTTTCATATCTATTTGCTTTAAGTATGGAAATGATGCCAATTAAAATATTGACGCGCGACAATTGGAGNTCTATGCAANTTGATAATGTAGTGAATCCAAAACGCGCAATCTCTTACCGATATTCTTTAGAGCGCTTAGAGCATTACCTATNTAATAAGAAAAATAGACCTCTAGCGCGGTCAAAATATGATGTTTATAGAAGTAAATCTGGAAGATAAATGAAAGTATATCTTGTAGGTGGAGCTGTTCGGGATCAAATTATGGGCTTATCTGTTAAAGATAAAGACTATGTAGTTGTAGGATCGACTTCAGAAGAAATGGTGAAGTTAGGTTATAAGCCTGTAGGCAAAGATTTCCCTGTTTTCTTGCATCCTAAAACACATCAAGAATATGCCTTGGCAAGAACGGAGCGTAAAGTTTCAAAAGGGTATAAGGGTTTTAAAGTTTACGCTTCAAAAGAGGTGACGCTAGAAGAAGATCTGCAACGACGAGATCTTACAATTAATGCGATAGCAAAAGACAAAAAAGGACAGTTTGTTGATCCCTTTGGTGGCATGAAAGATATTAAAAATAGAGTGTTACGCCATGTGAGCCCTGCNTTTGTGGAAGATCCAATTCGAGTGTTACGTATCGCCAGATTTTCTGCTCGATTTTACAAGTTTAAAATTCATCCCAAGACAGAAGCATTGCTCAAGAAGATTGTAAAAAATAAAGAAATCGAAACTGTAGCGTCTGAAAGGGTCTGGCATGAATTTTCAGTTGGTTTTACAGAGANAAAATCTTATTTGATGCTTGATGTGCTTAACCGATGTGGNGCTCTTAAATTAATACTACCAGANTTAGATTATCAAAAAAATAAANACTCAATTAAAAAAAGTTTAGAGTATGCAGCTAAAAACAAATACTCAAATGATATTAGAGCAGCCATATTTTTTATGTATACCTACCCTTTAAAAGTCAGCACTAAATGTAATGACAAAATTTATATGAGACTTTCTATACCGAATGCCGTAAAAAAATTAGTAGAAAAGGTAATATTTAATCTATCTGAATTGAAGCAATTTCAAAAACTTAAACCGCGTCAAGTTTTAGATTTGATCTACAAAATGGATTTATTTAGGAATCCGGACATTCTTCCAGACGTAATGTGCATTTTCGAGGCTTATATCGAAGGCCAGCAAAGNCAGAAAAAAACAGCACAGACTGCTTTGAAATTATTACAAAAGTATTTGAAACGNCTTAATAAATTAAATCTTGGCNCTATTAGCCAAAATAAAAGNGGCGTCGATATTAAGNCTGCTATTTATGAAGCGCGACTTNNTGAATTGGTCAAGCTTATCTAGCTTGACTGAGTAAGCTGAGTAATTTTTGTAATTCGTTTATTTACAAAAATTGTTTTTTTATTCTGTCTTGAGACTAATATTGTTTTCATGCCTATCTTGTANGCTGTTTTTAAATTAGCAAGATCATCTTCTACCATTGTGCATTGATAAGCCTTTTTTCCGAGATGCCTTAAAATTTTCCTAAACGCAATGAGAGAAGGTTTTGGATTATATTTCGTTGACTCAATGCTATAAATTGCTGAAAAATATTTTTCAATGTTTAATGATTTAATAATTGCTATTGCATAATGAAGAGGGGCATTTGTAAAAACAATCTTTTTACCCCTGAGTTTCTTTAAAGTATTTTTTAAGGCGTGAGATTGCTTAACGAATTTAGAAAGTTCATATGCATCGTGTGTCTTCAGTAAAAATTCTTTTGGATCGACACCGTGAATTTCCATGAGCCCCTTCAAAGTCGCACCATAGACTTTCCAATATTGGTCCCGAATTTCATGTGCAGCATCATTGCTAATATTAAGTTTTTGACTTACATATGTAGTCATAGACTGATTAATGCGTGGAAATATTTTAGAACTTGCGTCGTGGAGCGTGTCATCTAAATCAAAAATCCAAATTTTTGACAATTATTTTGCCTTAATTAAAGTGCCTACACCCTCGTCAGTTAGTACTTCTAATAAAAGCGCGTGCTGCACCCTCCCATCAATTATATGAACACTTTTTACTCCGCTTCTTGCAGCGTCAAGGGCTGAACTTATTTTAGGAAGCATACCGCCTGATAAGTTCCATCTTCTACAAGCTTATCTATCTCATTCGGTGTTAATCCCGTAAGAAGTGAACCTTTTTTGTCTAGAACACCTGGTGTATTTGTAAGTAGGATTAATTTTTCAGCGTTTAATACTTCAGATAATTTTCCTGCGACGAGATCGGCATTAATATTATAAGTCTCTCCATTTGCTCCTACTCCAATTGGTGCTATGACAGGAATAAAATCTCCCTCATCTAAAAAATTAATAATACTAGGATTGATTGATGCAATTTCCCCTACATGACCAAGATCAATTGTTTTTTTAGGATCTGTATCATTTTGTACAATGAGTTTTTTAGCGTGAATAAAATTTCCATCTTGGCCTGTGAGACCCACCGCTTTTCCGCCATGTCTATTGATGAGATTTACAATCTCTTTATTCACCTGGCCACCTAAAACCATTTCTACTATGTCCATAGTTTCAGCATCAGTTACCCTCATACCTTGAATAAACTCACCTTTTTTACCAAGCTTATCGAGATGTTCATCTATTTGAGGACCGCCACCATGAACAACAACGGGGTTCATGCCAACTAATTTTAAAAGTACGACGTCGCTAGCAAATGACTGCTTTAAATTTTCGTCGACCATGGCATTTCCACCATACTTAATGACGATGGTTTTGCCAAAGAATTTTTTGATGTACGGTAAAGCCTCACTTAATATTTTGGCTTTGTGTTCCGGTTGAATATTTTGACTCATTTTTATGCCTATAGTTTTTTTAAGATTTTAAAGCTTTTTAATAAAAAATTTTGAATTTCTTTGTGGCAAATAAGACTCTATTCTTTTTTTAGGAAGCTTTTGAATATTCTCTTCTTTAAAACCTTTCTCAATGAACCAATGCTCAGTTCTTGTTGTTAAGGCAAATAGATATTTATAATTTCTTTGTCGCGCAAGTTCTTCGCAATAATTATAGAGCTTTGACCCAAAGCCTTTAGACTGGTAATTTTTGTTAATAGCAAAGCATGCAAATTCAACATAATCATCATAAGAATATAAAGCTGCACAACCTATAATTTTATTATCATGTTCTATCACTAAAAAGTTTTCTATCTCATGATCAATTCTTTCTCTGCCTCTTTTAACAAGATACCCTCCAGCCTCCAGGGGATTAATTAGCTTATGAATTCCTTTAACGTCGTTATGAGAAGCTGGCCTAATAGCATCTAGAGCTTTTTCGGTAATAACTGTTCCTACACCTTCATCTGTAAATAATTCTTGCAGAATCGCACCATCAATATGCCTATTAATGAGATGAATTTTATTTATACCTGCTTCAGAGGCTTTAATAGCAATTTCAAGAAGATCTAACTCATTGGAGTTGATATTAATAAGCTCATGTTTTTTTGGATTATTTTTTGAAGTGCTTTTATAAAGATTAATTGCCTTTTCTAATGTCATCTCATGCAGAAGTTCATTCCTTAGATTAAAGATACCATCGGAATCTATAAGAAGAATAAGTTTATCCGCTTCTAAAGCTATAGAGGTTTTGAGGGCTACATCTTCCATTGTGAGATTAAATACTTCACCTGTAGGCGAATAACCGATGGGTGAGATCACTACTAATTCTTTGTTGTCTAATTTTTTCTTGATGGCAGCGCTGTCAATTTTTCTTACTTCCCCTGTATGTTGCATATCGATACCATCAATTACACCCAAAGGTTTTGCAGTAATAAAATTTCCGCTAGAGACTTTAATATCACTACCCGCCATGGGCGAGTTTAAAAGACTTGAAGAAAGTGTTGATTCAATATTGATCTTAATAAGGCCATTAGCTTCTTTAACAGCTTCCATACTTAAATCATCAGTGACTCGAACATTTCTTACAAGCTGAGTTGAAATTTTTTTCTCTTTTAGCTTTTGGTCGATTTGAGGTCTTGCCCCATGAACGAGGATAATTTTGACATTTAAGCAAGTTAATAAATTGATGTCGTGAGAGAGAGCGGTAAACTGATCTTCATCAAGAAGCTCCCCGCCAAAAGCAATAACAAATGTTTTATTGCTAAAAGTATTGATATACGGGGCCGCTAATCTAAACCATCTTGCAAATGTTTGGCTGTCTAGTTTTGGAATGGTGTTTGCAGGCACGTTGTTTTGAAAAAGACTGGAGGGGGCGCAATTAAGCGCTTCACATATTTTTAATAATTGCGCTTCACCTATATTTTGCTCACCCCTTTCTATTCTAGAAAGATTACCGGGGTCGCTCGCAATTTTTTTTGCTAATGCCTGCAGGGTGAACCCTAGAGACTTCCTTCTTTTTCTGATTGCTTCGCCAAGAGACATAGGTTTATAATTTGCTTAAAATGCATATTTTACATGTATTTTTATAAAAAAATCAAAAATTTTGCGTATTATGCAAAATCACCCCATAAATTTTGCATAATCGATAGCGCTACGACGGAGGCGGTTTCCGTTCTTAGAACTCTCTTGCCAAAATTTACTGGAACGAATGAGCTACTTAAAGCTAAATTCATTTCTTTTTCTGAAAAGCCGCCCTCAGGTCCCACCATAAAAACAACAGGAGAAGAAGGTTTTTCTAAATGATTGATATTTTGAGCTTTCGCTGGCGTAAGGATTAACTTCAAACTGTTAGCTATTTGGTTTTGATTACTGAGCCATTGGACTAAGTGAATCGGACTTAAAATATCCGGAATGATGCTTCGCCCGGTTTGTTCGCAGGCTGAAATAGCAACAGTTCTCCAGTGCTCAAGTTTTTTATCTGCTCTTTCACGGTCAAGCTTAACAATAGATCGTTCAGTCAATAGAGGCTGTATGGATTGGATGCCAAGCTCAACCGCTTTTTGAATAATCCAGTCCATTTTATCTCCAGCTGCAAGACCTTGTGCGAGGGTAATTTTTAAGGGTGACTCATGATTCACTTGCATACCTATCGATAATCTCAACAGAAGTTTTATGCTTAGATAATTCAATTACTTTTGCGACATAATCATAACCGTCACCATTAAAGAGTGCGAATTGATCGCCCACCTTTAATCTTAAAACTTTTGTAGCATGGATATGTGTCTGCGCAATTAACTCAACGACATGTTTGAGTTCTAGGTTTTCGGAGTGGTAAAATCGATTTTCTTCCATAGTCAATTCTATTAAAAAGATAAGCTATATTAAGGCATAAAACATGGTTAGTTTAAATACTCCACTTTGCGATTTTGGTTGGAAAGCGATCGATTTTAATTTGCAGGGGGTCGATGATACCTTTTGGAACCTAGAAAAATCAAAAGGGGCTAATGGTTTGCTTATCATGTTCATATGTAACCACTGCCCATATGTGAAAGCAATTTTGCCAAGACTGGTGAAAGATGTTCGAGCACTAAAAGATCTCGGNATTGAAACGGTTGCCATTCAAAGTAATGACACTGAGAATTATCCTGAGGATTCATTTGAGAATATGAAACTCGTNGCGCATCAATTTAACTTTCCTTTTCCTTACGCAATTGATCACAGTCAAGAAACTGCNCGTTCCTATAATGCTATTTGTACACCTGATTTTTTTGGTTTTAATCGTAATCTAGAACTGCAATATCGTGGNCGCTTNGATGCAACTGGNCGAGGAGAGCCGCCACCCAATAATACGCGAGATTTATATGAGGCAATGCTTCTTGTTGCTAAGACCCAGCNAGGCCCCGTTGACCAAAAATCGAGTATAGGTTGCTCAATCAAATGGCGAGAATGAAAANCATTTAGCTCAAATAATCAAGGGGCAAAAAGNCCCTATTCACCTTGCTGAAAAGGGGTATTTAAGCAATAATTTAGGTAAAAATAACATCAATTTTTTAACTTTACATTTAGTACGCAAATACTTAAAAAATATTTGTAATGCTGTCAATTTCGGGAGGCAATAATGGCAACACGTCAAGATTTAGCTAACGCGATTCGTGCGTTATCAATGGATGCAGTTCAAAAAGCAAACTCAGGTCACCCAGGCGCGCCTATGGGTATGGCTGAAATTGCCGAAGTTTTATGGAATCATCATTTACAACATAACCCTTCTAATCCAAACTGGGCTAATCGTGATCGTTTTATTCTTTCGAATGGACATGGTTCGATGTTGATTTATTCATTGCTTCATCTCACAGGTTACGATTTACCAATGGATGAAATCAAAACATTTCGTCAACTTCATTCTAAGTGTGCAGGCCACCCCGAATACGGTTATGCACCAGGTGTAGAAACAACCACAGGACCTTTAGGACAAGGCATAAGCAATGCGGTAGGTTTTGCAATGGCAGAAAAATTACTCGCTAACCAATTTAATAAACCTAATCATAAAATTGTAGATCACCACACATATGTATTTTTAGGTGATGGTTGCATGATGGAAGGTGTTTCTCATGAGGCTTCTGCCCTTGCAGGAACATGGGGCCTTGGAAATTTAATTGCATTCTGGGATGACAATGGAATTTCTATCGATGGTCACATCGAAGGTTGGTATACAGACGATACAGCTAAACGTTTCGAATCATATGGTTGGCATGTAATTCCAAATGTAGATGGCCATGATTTTGAAGCCATTAACAAAGCAGTAGAAGCAGCGAAGAAAATAACAGACAAGCCATCATTAATTTGTTGCAAAACTATTATTGGCAAAGGCTCACCTAATAAATCTGGATCACATGATTGTCATGGATCAGCATTAGGTGATGCTGAAGTCGCAGCTACAAGAGAAGCCATTGGTTGGAAGCACGATCCTTTTGTAATTCCTGAAGACGTATATGCAGGATGGAGTGCTAAAGATAAAGGTGCTAAAGCTGAAGCAGCATGGAATGATAAATTCGCGGCTTATGAAAAAGAATTTCCAGATTTAGCTGCTGAATTTAAACGTCGCATGAAAGGCGATCTTCCAAAAAATTGGAAAGCATCAACTGATGCCATGATTAAATCAGTAAATGAAAAAGCTGAAGTATTAGCGACACGTAAAGCCTCACAAAATGCTATTGCTGCGCTTGCGCCAATATTGCCAGAATTTGTGGGTGGTTCAGCAGACTTAACAGGGTCTAACTTAACAAGCTGTTCATCATTCCAGCACGTAAGCGGCAAAACACCAGGTAATTATATTTCTTATGGCGTACGTGAATTTGGTATGGCAGCTATTATGAATGGCATGGCGCTTCATGGTGGCGTGCTTCCATTCGGTGGCACTTTCCATATATTTACAGACTATATGAAGAACGGCATGAGAATGGCAGCGCTTATGAAACAAAGAGTGATCTATGTTTTAACGCATGACTCATTGGTCAAGGTGAAGACGGACCAACACATCAACCGATCGAAACTACCTCAGGTCTTCGTTACATTCCTAGAATGGATGTATGGAGACCAGCAGACTCAACTGAAACAGCAGTAGCATGGGTAGTTGCAGTGGAAAGCATTCATAACCCAACAAGCTTAGTATTAAGCAGACAAAATACTTCATTTACAAAAAGAACTGATGCGCAAATTGATTTAATTCGCAAAGGCGCTTATGTATTATCAGAAGCTGAAGGCGGCAAGGCAGATATCATTCTGATAGCAACTGGATCAGAAGTCGATCTTGCATTGAAATCACAAGCGGCATTAAAAGAGCAAAATATCAAAGCACGTGTTGTTTCTATGCCATCAACAAATGTATATGATCGCCAAGATCAGGCATACAAAGATAGCGTATTAACTAAAGGTGTAAAACGTGTATCGATTGAAGCGGGTGTGACCGACTTCTGGAGAAAATATATTGGTTTAGACGGCGCAGCTGTTGGTATCGATACATTTGGCGAATCAGCTCCTGGCGGCGCATTATTTAAACACTTTGGATTTACAGTAGAAAATGTTGTTTCAACTGTTAAATCAATTCTGTAATTATTATTGAGTAAGTTTAATAAGGCATCTCAATTTTGAGATGCCTTATTTTTTACCGAGGAAATCTTTATGGCAGTTAAGATAGCAATCACAGGATTTGGAAGAATAGGCCGTTTAATATTAAGAGCGATTTATGAGTTAAATCATCAAGATATTAAAGTAGTTGCTATTAATTCGAGTCGTGGTGATGCAGCATCTAATGCTCATTTATTAAAATACGATAGCGCGCATGGAAAATTTAATGCTGACATCAAAACCAATGACCATGAAATTATTATAAATGGTGATGTTATTAAATTTTATAGCACAAGAAATCCTGAAGATTTACCTTGGGGTGAATTAAATGTAGATGTGGTTATGGAATGTACCGGCGCTTTTACTAGTAAAGAAAAATCGAATATACATTTGAAACAAGGCGCTAAGAAAGTATTGATTTCTTCACCGGGAGATAAAGATGTTGATGCAACTATTGTTTATGGCGTAAACCATCTCACTTTAAAAGCTTCTGACCTTATTGTTTCTAATGCTTCTTGCACAACGAATGGCTTAGCGCCAATGGTAAAACCATTGCATGAAAAACTGGGGATTGTCACAGGACTTATGACAACCATTCACTCATATACAAATGACCAATATTTAAATGACAATCAACATAAAGATCTAAGAAGAGCGCGTTCTGCAACAGCCTCTATGATTCCTACCAAAACAGGTGCCGCAGAGAGTGTTGCATTAGTCATACCTGAATTAAAAGGTAAGCTTGATGGTATTGCAATTAGAGTACCCACATTAAATGTATCATTAGTAGAGCTTACTTTCACACCTAAAAAAGCGACATCAAAAGAAGAGGTAAATCGCATCATGAAAGAAGCGGCCAACCAAGGCCTATTAAAAGGTATATTAATTTACAATGACGAGCCATTGGTATCTGTTGATTTCAATCACACAGAAGCCTCATCTCATTTTGATGCTAATCTTACCAAAGTGAGTGAGGATGGATTGCTCGTAAAAGTTTTTGGGTGGTATGACAATGAGTGGGGTTTTAGCTGTCGAATGATTGATACAGCTTTGGCTATGATTGCTGCCAAATAATATTTGATTAATGAACATCAAAAAACTAGTCGATTTAAATCTTAAAGATAAAAGAGTTTTTATTCGCTCTGACTTGAATGTCCCTATTCAAGATGGAAAAATTACCTCCCCTAAAAGAATTCTAGCTTCAATTCCGAGCATTACATTTGCACTTCAAAAAGGCGCAAGTGTTATGGTGACATCTCACCTAGGTAGGCCTGAAGAGGGAAAATTTAATGAGAGTGATTCGTTAAAGCCCGTAGTAGAGTTCTTAAAAAATCATCTTGATTATCCAGTGCGTCTTGTGTCAGATTGGGCTATTACTCCCTTTGATACAGCTCCAGGCCAGCTAGTAGTTTTAGAGAATTGTAGATTTAATATTGGCGAAAAACGAAATGATGAAGTTTTAGCAAAAAAATATGCTTCACTCGCAGATATTTTTGTCATGGATGCATTTGGGACAGCACATCGCAAAGAAGCATCAACTTATGGTATTGCAGAACACGTAGATATTGCATGTGCAGGTATTCTATTTTTGGCTGAACTAGAAGCCCTTGAAAAAGCCTTATTAAACCCCTCAAGACCTATGATTGCTATTGTAGGCGGTAGTAAAGTCTCATCTAAGTTAAGTATATTAGATACATTGTCTGACAAAGTTGATCAGCTTATTGTTGGCGGTGGAATTGCAAATACTTTTATCAAAGCGATGGGTTTTGAAGTCGGTAGCTCTTTGTTCGAAGAAGAACTCGTACCTGCAGCAAAAAAAATTATTGATAAACTATCTAAGCGTGGTGCATCGTTGCCTATTATTTCCGATGTTGTTTGTGGTAAGAAATTAGACGCAAATGAAAGAGCCACCACAAAAAATATTAAAGACATTAGCAAAGATGACATGATCTTTGATCTAGGAAAAGACTCGGTGGATAAAATTGTGAAATGTATTCACAATGCTAAAACTATCATTTGGAACGGTCCTATCGGTGTATTTGAATTCGATCAATTTGCAAAAGGTACTGAAACAATGACGCGAGCAATTGCAGACTCGCCCGCATTTTCATTAGCAGGCGGTGGTGACACTATTGCTGCAATTGAAAAATTTAAAGTTGCAAAAGATATTTCATATATTTCAACAGCAGGTGGCGCATTTTTAGAGTTTGCAGAAGGCAAAAAACTTCCTGCAATTGAAATCTTAGAAAGAAGATTCTAAATGCCAGAAAATCAATTAATAGCGACATCAATTAAGAGTCTGCCTTTACTTCATAAAGGCAAGGTAAGAGATATTTATGAAATTGATGATAAACATCTATTGATTGTTACAACAGATCGACTATCTGCATTTGACGTTGTAATGAGTGAGCCGATTCCATTTAAGGGATTTGTTCTTACGCAAATGGCTGATTTTTGGTTTAATAAACTCTCTTTTGTCGTTGCAAATCATTTGTCTGGAATTGCCCCGGAAACCGTCGTAGCTGAAAATGAAGTAATTCAAGTAAAAAATCGCGCCATTGTGGCGCGAAAATTGAAGGCGTTACCTATTGAAGCAATTGTCCGAGGTTATTTGTCAGGTAGTGGCTGGAAAGATTATCAAAAAACACAATCAGTGTGTGGCATAAAACTTCCACAAGGTTTAAAAGAGTCTGCAAAATTAAGTGAGCCTATATTTACACCTTCTAGCAAAGAAGCAGTTGGCAGTCACGATGAAAATATTTCATATGAGGAATGCGAAGCTCGTGTCGGAAAAGATATTGCATCCCAAATTCAAGAAATTAGTATTAAGTTATATCAAGAAGCATCAAACTTCGCTCTCACAAAGGGCATTATTATCGCAGACACTAAATTTGAATTTGGTTTGGATGATCAAAATCGTTTAGTGCTTATTGATGAAATATTAACGCCAGATTCTTCTCGGTTTTGGCCGCTAGATCAATATCGCGAAGGCGCTTCTCAGCCAAGTTTTGATAAGCAATTTATTAGGGACTGGCTAGAAAATAGCGGATGGAATAAAACACCGCCGCCCCCTTCATTACCCGAAGATGTTATTAACAAAACAAGTCAAAAATATTTAGAAGCCTTTAAAAAACTTACAGGCCAAGACATTAAAAAGTAAATTGAATGAAATAAAAAAGGCGCCTTGATTAAGGCGCCTTTTTTCATTTAACAATTAAAGAAGCGGCACAATAAGAAGAGCCACTATATTTATAATTTTAATAAGCGGATTAATAGCTGGGCCAGCAGTATCTTTGTAAGGATCACCTACGGTATCTCCTGTAATGGCTGCTTTATGGGCTTCTGAACCTTTACCGCCATGGTTACCATCTTCAATATATTTTTTTGCATTATCCCAAGCACCACCACCTGTGCACATCGAGATAGCTACAAATAAACCGGTCACAATCGTTCCCATGAGAAGACCGCCCAATGCTTTAGGACCTAAAGTTAAACCTACAACAATTGGCACTGCAACAGGAAGCAATGAAGGCACAATCATTTCTTTAATTGCTGCTGTCGTTAACATATCTACGGCGCGCGCATAATCAGGTTTGCCTTTACCAGTCATAATGCCCTTAATCGTTTTGAATTGACGTCTCACTTCTTCAACGACTGCACCTGCGGCTCTTCCTACAGCTTCCATAGCCATCGCAGCAAAAAGGTAAGGGATAAGACCGCCAATAATTAATCCAATAATAACTAACGGGTCACTTAGATCAAATGTAGTTGCAATACCTACCGATTCTAATTTATGTGTGTAGTCTGCAAAAAGAACAAGCGCTGCAAGACCGGCTGAGCCAATCGCATAACCTTTAGTAACTGCTTTAGTTGTATTGCCAACAGCATCTAATGGATCAGTCACATCACGAACGCTTTTAGGTAGGCCGGCCATTTCAGCAATGCCACCTGCGTTATCGGTGATAGGACCGTAAGCATCTAATGCAACAATAATACCAGCCATACTTAACATGGATGTAGCAGCAACTGCGACACCATAAAGACCTGCAAGATGATGAGATACGAAAATTGCAATACAAACAGATATAACAGGCAAGGCTGTTGATTTCATTGAGATGCCAATGCCAGCAATAATATTTGTTGCGTGACCAGTTTTAGAAGCACGTGCAACGTGTCTTACTGGCTCATAATCTGTGCCCGTATAATATTCCGTAATCCATACTAAAGCTGCTGTTAGCACTAGGCCTACGATACATGCTTGGAATAAAGCCATAGATGAAACATTTACATTTTGGATTGAAACGCCTTCAGGAAATACAAAGTTTGTTACATAGTAGAAAGCTATAAGTGAAAGTCCACCGGCAACGATGAGACCTTTATATAAAGCAGGCATTACATTTTTCATTTTAGGCGTTGCTCTTACAAAGAAACATCCAACAATCGATGTCACGATAGAAGCTGCACCCAATAGAAGCGGATAAATAATTCCGCTTGCGCCACTATTTGTAATCACGAGACCACCAAGGAGCATGGTTGCAATTAAAGTTACTGCATAAGTTTCAAATAAATCTGCTGCCATACCTGCGCAATCACCCACATTGTCACCGACGTTATCTGCAATCACAGCAGGATTTCTTGGATCATCTTCTGGAATACCAGCTTCAACTTTACCTACCAAGTCAGCACCTACATCAGCGCCCTTAGTAAATATTCCACCACCTAAACGGGCAAAAATTGAAATAAGTGAGGAACCAAAAGCGAGCCCAATAAGAGGATTTAAATTGGTTGCGTCAGCCCCGCCTAAGTACATATAAAATCCAGTGACTCCGAGAAGCCCAAGCCCAACGACTAATAAACCCGTGATAGCACCACCTTTAAAAGCTACATCAAGTGCTGGAACGATGCCTTTTGTGGCGGCTTGTGCTGTTCTGACATTCGCTTTGACTGAGACATTCATGCCAATAAACCCGCAAGCGCCCGATAGGAAAGCGCCTACGACAAAACCTAACGCAGTATCCTTTGAAATAAAGATGCCAATTAAAATGGCTAGCACGACACCTACGATCGATATGGCTTTGTATTGTCTTGCGAGATAAGCCTTTGCCCCTTCTTGAATAGCCAGGGCAATTTCTTGCATTTTTGCATTGCCAGCAGGCAGTTTAAATATCCAAGCGCTCATCACTGCACCATAAAGAATTGCCAATAGTGCTGCGCCAATAATAAGGTTAAGTTCTGACATACATTCTCCTAAATTTTGGAAATCTTAAAATGAAAAACTAATTTAATAAATTATCACATTCAATAACTTTGTGACTAGAAAACTAGATATTTTAATTACAAATTATCCTGCGAAAATCATTGACAAGCCGATTAAAAATAATAAACAAGCGAATATTTTTTTTAATGATAAAACAGAAATTTGATGAATCCATTTTGTTGCTAATCTAACAAAAATGAGACTTGAGGATGTCATCAATATAAGTCCAGGTAGATAGATGTAACCGATACTAAATTGAGGAAAATGGCTAGCATGTAAGGCCATTTTTGATAAATCCAAAAGAAGCGCCTAACCCAATAAATATGCCTAATGAGCTTGAAAGTCCGACAGCAAGCCGTGGATTAACTTTATGATAAATGAAATAAGGTACAAACATTGTTCCGCCTCCAATCCCAATAACGGTCGAGATAGAAGCGATGGTAAATCCATAAATGTTAGCAAGAAATACCGACGGCAATTGAACAACACTTTTGATTATAGGTGCCTTAAAAATCTCATAGGCAGCAAGAAAAGTATAGGCAATAAAAACATGTTTAATAAGTGTGATATTTAAATGAGGCATGACAAAAGCCATAATAGTTGAGCCTAATAAAACCCCAGGGATATAGGGAACGGCTGTCGACCAGTTCATATTATTTCGTTTTGTATGGTAGAAGCTTGACATCCCTCCTGTAAAAACAATGGAAGCGAGTGACGTCCCAATTGCCATTAAAATCGATTGATCAAAGGCAAGTTGATGAAAATGGACTAAGACAAACGTCAGGACGGGGACGATGATAAGGCCTCCGCCAATACCTAGAAGCCCTGATAAAATCCCGACGATACTTCCAGCAAGGATAAGGATGATTGCTTCAGTCAGCATTGGTATGATGTTTAATCAATCTAATAAGGCGATGCCTTAAAGGTGAATCTTCGAGGTTATTTAATAAATTTTCTAAGGCAAATTTAGCTTGAGCAGGAAAGCTTTTATCACGAGGCGGGGTGATTTTGGAGTTTTTAATTACTAATTTTATTTTTAAGGATTTAATGGGATTAGCAAAAGGGATTTCTTTTTTAATGCCTTCATTCAAGTCCTTAAGCAGCGTGGACTCGATAAATTTTAATTTGCTCGCAATGCCACTATTTTCAACATAAATGGTCAAAACATCATCCTGAATTCCACCGACATGAGATAAAGGGGCTAGTTTGCTTGGAGCTTTGATAGACCATAGCTTTTGGTAGCCAGAAATAGAGCGATTTTTCTCTCTAATCAAGGAAAATACTTCACTTTCCAAAAGCTTGTTCACGGGCTTCATAAGTTATAATTATCTATTATTTAAGCTAAATTTTAGATTTCAATGCGAATTATCTTTGTAACAAATAGTACATCAAAGCCAAAAAGTGTCCATTTAGTGACTTTTATTGCCATACTATTTTTGTTCTTTATTGGTTTCATTCAAGGGATTAGCTGGCTTGATTCAAAATATAACGGCGACGTTGAAGAAAAAAAATCATTAATTAACCTTAAGCTTGACCTTAATTTGGGAAGTTTTCAAAAGAATTTAGATGTTTATGCAACTCAAATTGGCGAGCTCCAGGCCCGATTGATGCGCATAGATAATCAATCTCAAAGACTGCAAGACTTTGCTAAAGAAAAATTAAAAACAAATGAAAAAATTCCCAAACCAGCCCCTATCAAATCATCTGGCCAAGGGGGTCCTTTTGTTCCTGGAAAGAATTTTTCAGAAGCTGAGCTTCAGTCATTTATTGATAAGTTAACGCTTGATATTGAAAAACACGAAGAGCACTACAATAATTTAGAAGCCATTTATCTAAAACAAAGTGTTTTTAAAGATACTTTGCCAAATGCTTCACCGGTTAACGCTCCTTTTAATTCATCTAGCTATGGCTGGAGAGTAGATCCTTTTTTAGGTGTGAGAGCTTTTCATGAAGGATTAGATTTTAGTGCAGACGCTGGCCAGCCCATTAAGGCAACTGCTGCAGGCATAGTGATAGCAGCTGAAGTCACGCCTGAGTATGG
>Ga0063231_10000055_pt1 | contig 24283 bp, 36 predicted proteins | sample LauGreSu1BDMLBSD_2_FD_56231 | JGI IMG/M metagenome (GOLD analysis project Ga0063231, IMG submission 56231) | Freshwater lake microbial communities from Lake Michigan, USA - Su13.BD.MLB.SD v2 (version 2) | ecosystem: Environmental > Aquatic > Freshwater > Lake | place: Lake Michigan, USA...
TTAAACCTCCTGAGCAACTTACTCAAACTCAGGTCGATCGCTTGCGTGCTGACGTGTTCCAAAAAGCTAGAATCGATAACAAATTATATGACGAGGATACCTTCATAAAAAACCGCCAGCTCAATAAAGAGCTGAAGAAAGAAGGCGTATTCGAGGCGTTTGAATTGTTTGATCAAACTGGCAACAGTGATAAAGCCATTGAACTGTTCAATAAAAACGGCGATCGCAAATTACCAAAAGGTAGTTTCATGGTAAAAGAAACTGATGTGGAAACTGGCTTTCCTACCAACGTAGTATATGCACCTGGAAAAGATGGTAAGCCACAAAAAATTACCAGCTCGTTTGAAATGCAACTGTTGTATACACCAGAGAAAATGCTGGATTATGGTATTGCTATGNGCAAAGAGAAATTTGTTCAAGGNAAGGCTACTGAGCGTGTCAATATTCAAGAGGGTGGTCTAGACAGGCGTAATGAAAGAACTCTGGCTAACGCGCGCGAGATTAAACGTGCTGAAATTCGTGCTGATGAAAACAAAACATTAGCCACAACTTTAAACAATCGATACACAGCCATCTTCCGCAATCCAACATCTCAAATGGAAGCAGATCGTAACAAGCGTATTGAGTCTGAGGTTGGCATGTTGACTCGTCAGCTTATGGACGCTGGCATGAATATGCAAACAGCAATTAACACAGCCGAAGAACGTGTATTCAAAAGATATAACGTTAATACAGAACCATTACAACCAGCACAGAAATAAGATATGGCAGAACTTTTCAAGAGCTCGACTCAAGCGGGGCAGGAAGTACGCAGTCGTGGCCAGACTGGAGTGCAAATTGATCCAACCAGCCAAAGTCTTGACAGTCTTGGCAAAGTGGAAGGACCTCGGCTTGGAATTCGTCCAAGCTCTCCAGCAGCTACGAATCCATCTTTAATAGATGATATTCTAAAAGCGTATGACAGTGGTGTTTTAAATCAGCCAACAACTGCTGCATCTGCTGAAGCAAATCCAATTCAGCAAGTGCTCAACGCATATGATTCTACAGCGCCACAGATATCTCCTGCTGCAACGCCTGCAAAGGAAGTGGGGTTCATTGACTCCGTGCAGAAGGGGGCCAAGGGTCTCATGCTTACATGGGACTACCTCGCTAACAAATTAGAAACAGCCGTCACAGGAAGCGGTTCTGATACCGCTCCAATCCTGCAAAAAAGCGTAGAGGAATACAAGGCTCTCGCTTCTGACCCACGTATTCAGCAGTTGATTCAGCAAGGAAACGACGCACCAGATTATTACGAAGGTGCCAAAGCAATGCTGAAGTATATTGCTTCCAACCCAGGTGTTGCTGTTAACTTCCTTGGTGAGCAATTGCCTGCAATGGCTGCTGCCGTATTACCTGGCGGTGTGGTTGGTCTGACTGCTCGCGGTCTTGCTGCTCGTGGTGGTCTTTCTGCCACGCAATCTGCTGCAGTTGGTACTGCCGCTTTTGGTGCTGCAACCAACTCAAGCGCTGTCATTCTTGGATCTTTAGGAACCAACTACGTAGAAGGTCTTGATAAATTTCAAGGCGATACTCAAGCTGCGTCTGATTATGCTGCAACTAAAACGCTTGCTGAAGTTCCAGCCAATGCTGTTGCTGGCTTATTCATGGGAATTAACCCCTTATCAAGAGTTGCTGCTACCGCACCTAGAACTGCCATAGTAGGCAATGCCGCATTCCAAGCTGGAGTTCAAGGAGCTGGAGGTGGTGTTGGTGCATATCAAGCGGCTCAAGCAGTAGGCGAGGAGGTTGGTAAAGGCGAGCTTCTTGCCGAGATATTTGGTGAGGCTGCTTTTGCCCCTATCGAGGTTGCTACCTCAGGTGGCTTACGTCGTCCTGGAGCAGTACAACCTCAGGGTAATGTGACAGTGCAGGCAGCACCAGCCAGCTTTAACAATGTCAGCCCAATAGAACCAGCTCCAACCGTACCATCTCAGATTGCTCAGCAAGGTCTAACAGACCCAGAGTTCTTTGGCTTGCAGAAATCTCAAGACGGTCCAGCTTTCTTAGCATCTCTGTATTCTCAGGGTGATGAAAATACCCGTGCTCAGCTGCAAAACTATGCAGATAAGACTCGTATGAATCTTGATCTAGCCAATGCATCTCAGAACGCTAACCTAGTTTCTCAAGGCAACAGCATTATTTCAGATAACCCAACCTTTGCTGGTCAGTTCCAAGAGAGGTTAGGAGAGTTCTATCAGCGCACCAGACCTATAGACACTCCATTTGCAGGAGGCGCTGTGTCTTCTGCTCCAAGGGACTTACGTCCCACNCGTGAATCTATTCGCATCGCCAAAGATCTGGCTGATCAAGGGATCATGGAAGCCGAAGGCGTATTTACCCGTGAAAAACCAGCNCCCAAAGCTGATACCCAAATTGGGNTNGATCGTACCCNAACTGAGGTNGCTACCCCAATACCATCTGAGCCAAGCCCATTAGCTCGTCTAAGCCAAGCTGAGGCACAGGTTCGTCAGGGTTTACCCGTAGATACAACCGTATCTACAGCAGTCAGTAAAACTCAAGCAGCAGCAGTTCCTCCTCAGACCGCTCAGATCAAGCCACAAGGCGAGGCTGTGGTGCAGGGTAGGGCTACACCTCAAGTAACCCCAATCGTAGCTCCTGAGGCCGCTCCTGCAGAACCTACNGATATTACAACTCAACAGGCTACACAGGATGCAGAACCACAATCTACGCAGGCTGCCACACAGGTACAGGTCACTCAGGATGTCACTCCGCCAGGAGAAGCGCCAGTCGAAACAACAGTGGCGCAGGACNCAGATAGAGTTTCGGTCAATGTTCCGCAGGCTGAAGCCGTTCCAACTACAGCTCAAGCACCTGTTCAGGAGATAAAAGATAAGCGACCAATCGAGGTCATTAATGCTGACCCAAATCGTGTTCAGCGTGGCACATTCANAGAACAGCCAAAGACGGTTGCTCCAGATGTTCAAGAGCAAGAACGTATGGCTAAGCAAGCCAAAGAAAACCAAGAAGCGCAGCGTCGTGAGTTTGANGCTGAGCCATTTACGGATACCAAGGGTATAGCCCTTGTGAATACCAAGCTTGAAAACGATAGCTCAAACCTAATTGGTAGTCTACTTGATGCGCAAGGCTTAGTAGTCGGTAAAGTATTTGACACCAAGCGTAGCGGTCTATACATGATCCGCAATGCTAAAGCAGGTGAGGCTATTGAAGGATCTTCTGCCAACGTGGTTGCACGTATTGCATCCATCCCTCAGGCTTTAAAGCGTGGAAAAGAAACACTCACATTCCGTGATGAGCGTCGTGCTGCCACACCTGTTCAGCAATCTCTACAGTTCATGAGCCCTGAACAGAAGCAGAAACTAAATAGTTACGAAGCGCAGGCTCAACGTATTATGACTACGATGTTTACACCAAGTACTGTGGATCAGACTTTGGTTGAGCTGCGTCAAAAGCTCAAAGACATTTATAACCGTCAGCGCCCGTTCTTCAAGTTCAACAAGAAGCAGTCTGATGTGGAATACATNTTCGATCAGTTTGCCCAAGTGGGCGCGATGGAGTCTGGATCTAAGCGTAGCAATCCTGTTGCTGCTATTGCCAAGGCCATCGAATCTGCACAGAAAGCTGACGTTAATGCTCGTGCAGGTTTATTAAAAATTCATGCAGCCAAGATCTCTGATGAGCTTGTTGGTTTGCAACAAAAGATGGAAGCCGATGGTTTCTCATCAGATGTTATTGATCGTGTGGTTGGTCAAAAACTAGCTGGCTTACAAGTATTCGAACAGGCTGATACCGTAGAGGAAGTCAACAATTCAGTTGGCACAGTCAATGAAGATACCACACAAGCTGAGCTTAACTTCCCTGACATCGAACAAAGCGACCGTATCCAAGCCGCATTGAACGCTATTGCAGCGATCGAAGCGTCTGGTGGATCTGACATGAGCGCACTCTGGAATGAGATGCGTTTGCCCAAGAAGGATCGTGAGTTTCAATTCAGCGACTTCCGTAAAGCTTTGGCTATGAGCGGCAAAGAACTGACAGCAGTTGATCGTGAGGTCAGCCAGTTTCCTGCGGCTACTACCCGTCTTGCTGATTTTGTATTTGGAAACCCCAAAGGTCAGGCTGGAAACTACGCATCTCGTGATGCTTGGGTACGCTCATATGAACAGATCAAAAACATCTACTCAGACCAGCCAGAGAAATTTGCTGAGTTTGAAAAATCAATTACAGACGGAGAAAAGCGTGTCATTGCTTACATTAACCAGAAGCGTGATGCATTAAAGCGCCGTCGCCAAGAACAGTTTGATCGTCAGCTATCCATTAAGGGTGGCACTCGAGCTGAATATGTGAATGCTTTGTATGATGACGTACAGCAAGCATTCCCACATGCCCTATTCAATACCTATTCACTCAAAGAGTTGGCAGATCCTAACAATATCCCAGAGGGAGACCGTGCCGCACTAGAAGGTTTGGTTTATGGTGAGTTGAAATATTTACACCGCCTATGGCTTGATGATGTTACTTATGCGTTGGACGCTCGCAAAGATCTGAAGCAACAGATTATGGACGGCCTAACAAAAGAAGAGCAGAGAGCCGTTATTGAATACAAGAATAAAACTGACAAAGTAATTCTTGACAACGGTCGTCGTAATGAACTGCGTGTTTACATGTCAATGCTTGACTACATGCAAGGGCTAGACCCCAAGGCATATGCCGTATTCCAGAACCGCATCCTTATATCTGACTTAAATCAGGCATCAGCAATCATTCACCAAGCTGAGTTGATGGCAGAAGCCGCAAGCCTAGCTAATAATAAGAATGAGTTAATCTCTGCTTTGCAAGATCAGCTAGCTCAGATTTACCAAAATGATATCACTGAGTCAACAGCATTAGATAACGAAGATGCCAATGACAATGTTGCTGCAATCGATGGGCAAGAGATGCCTGAGATCTCAAATGCTGAAGTTCAGGCTGAGATTGAGCGAGCTGCAAGAACAGGTGAAGGCTTTATGACAGGAGAAGATGCACGCATTAGTCTCTTGTATAAAAAGATCGCTGATGCAGCGGCACGTTACAGCGATGACAGTTTTGTAATTGAGCCAGCCGCAGACGTATCCACTCAACCTGAGACCAACGTCATCTTAAGTGGTGACGTTCTGTACAAGCGTGGCAAAAACTCGCATGGCCCAGCTGCTTCTACTGTTGCAGCTCACCTGTCTGAGATTACTGCTGACTGGGATGTGAAGCCCAGCTACACCGTTCTCATGAACCCAGCTCAGATCTCTGATCCTGAGGTTCGCGCCCGTGTTCTAGGTCGTTTTGATAATGGCGCATTCAAGGGTGCCATTGACACTGAGACTGGTCAGGTTTATTTGTTCTCTCAATATCTAGATGACGTGGCTGATGCTGAGTTTGTTTTATTCCATGAGCTGTATGGTCACTGGGGTATGCGTTACTTCCTAGGAGATCGCCTCAACTCCTTCTTAGAAACACAGTATCGACTAAACGACAAGGTACGAAATGAAGCAGACCGACAGTTCCAAGATGCGGCGGCATCCCAGCAGCCTATGTCACGACTCGAGTCAATCGAGGAAGCTATTGCAGACATCGCAGCCAAGGGAGATTCCAGCCTNTTCAGAGAACTNATTGGTCGCCTCGTTGATTGGTTACGCAAAGCAGGGGTTGATTCTGTTGCTGATTGGCTTGATAGCACTGGTGATCGCCAGCTTGCTTTCATATTGTCTAGCGCACGTACTGCTGTACGTACACAAGGTGTAAGCCCACTCAACGGCGCACCTTCTGAGGTGTTGTTTGCACGCAACAAGAATCCTGTAGAAATCTTTGCTACNCGTGACGGTCAGACTACAGGATATGCACGTCTTAACCCAGTTACCCGTGAGTGGACAGTCTTTACTCTTGATAAGAAAGACGGAACATTTAGTTCAACAACCGTTGAAGAGTACGATCAAGCGTACGCTATCCTTAAAAAGGTTGGCAAGCCAGTTCGCTCTACTGATCGCGGTACCCGTCAAGAGGTTGACCCAGCATCTATCAAACAGATCCCTGCGTTTGATGATGTTGAAGGCTGGAAAAAGTTTGCCCGTAAACTGCAGATCAATATTCAAAACCAATATCTTCCAGTATTTGAAGTATCTGAGTTTCTATCTAAGAGCGGCGCTGATAACACCGTCATTCAAGATCTCAAGCTATACGAAGGTCGCCTGAAGTTCTTTGTTGATGACATGCGTAAGCGTTATCAAGAGCCAATTCAAAAGCTATTGAAAACAATTGGAGATAAAGGCGGTGACATACGCAGTGTTGACCGTTTCCTATTGGCTCAACATGCTGAAGAGCGTAACAAGCAGATCAACAAAATTAATCCTACTAACTTCAGTGGCTCTGGTATGGATAACAAGACTGCTCGTGAGTTGTTGCAAAATAACAACGACGGTCAATGGGAAGCATACCGTCCCGAGCTTGAATCGCTTGGAAGATTAATGGATAAGATGAGTAAAGATCATGTGAACTACATGGTGCAAACAGGTCTTGTCGACGCAAATACAGCAGAGGCGTTGAATGTCTACAGTAACTATCGTAACTTGTCTGGTAACGAGGATCTCGGACTCGACAAGTTTGATAAGTCTGATCTTGGACCCAACGGGTTCAACTTCAAAGGTCGTGAAGTACAAACAGCTTTGGGTCGTGGAACTGAGCCTGTCGACATACTACAAAACACCATGAACGCATACCTGTCTACGCTAATCCGTGGGCAGAAAGCAAGAGTCAATCGTTCTATCCTGCAGATGCTAGAGCAGAATCCCGATCCTAATTTCGTGCAGATCAATCCGATTGCCGAGAAGAAACGTCTTAACCTAGATCGCTTAATCGCTGACAAGAAGATACTCAAGTACATCGGTGACGCACCGAATGAGGGCTCTGGTCGTAAGTTCCTAGAGAGTCTGAAGAAGAGTATTGCTGACGGCTCTATGACCGCAGATGAAGCGCAGTCTGAGTTAATCAACCGTATTAANTTAGCCGAACAACAGCGTGTGGTTGAGCCAGCTGATGCTCTAGCTGCAATCCGCAAGGTCAATGCTGAGGTTGTAATCTCAGGTCGCATTGCCCCAGACGGATACGTTTCAATGGTTGAAGATCCAAACCTGATCAGAGATCCAAATGTATTGGTGGCCCGTGTAGATGGCAAACCAATTCTGATGCGTTTTACAGATCAGGGAAAACAGTTTGTTCAATCCATCTCAGGTGCAAGTCAACAGTCCAGGTCAGATCTGGTGCAGCTGGTTGGCGCATGGGGCAGATTCTTCAGTCAGTTGATCACCTCCTGGAATCCAGCTTGGGTATTGCCTAACGGATTCCGAGATGCTCAGACGGCATTTGCTAACGCCTCTGCCGATCCTGAGGTGGGACCAGTACTTGCAGCTAAGATGACTAAGGAGTGGTATCCATCCCTCAAGGTGGCTTTCCGCTACCTTGTTGCCGATCAATCAGATACAACTGGAGGATGGTGGGGTAGCTACCTTGGCGGTCTCAAGCAACGTAAGCCTCTTACCCCAGAAGAGATGCAACTCTACGAAGAGTTCCGTCGCAATGGTGCGGAGACGTTCTTCCTTGATCGCCAGAACGTAGAAGAAACCATCGAATCTATGAACCGCCATATGAGTGGCCCCAACGGAATGCTAGAACTAACCAAGGATAAGCTTGAGTCAGTGGGTAAGTTCATGGAATTAATCAGCATGCCAATGGAAGCCGCGCCTCGCTTTGCTATGTACAAGGTGTTGCGTCAGAACGGCTGGACTGAAGAGCGTGCAGCGACCTACGCAAAAGAGATCACAGTTAACTTCAACATGAAGGGTGCATCTCAGAACTTTAGATCGCTATACGTATTCGCTAATCCTGCAGTACAAGGCACGTATCGTATGTTCCAAAACTACAGTGCTGGTGACAAGGGCTTTGCTCGCTTTATGCCAAGCGCCCAGTTCTCTAAAGTGGCTGGCGTGTGGATTGTCATGGGTATTATGGGCAACATGATTGCTCGTGCTGTAGGTGGTGAGGATGAAGATAAGCCAGGCGTAGACAAGCTTGACATGATCCCCAACTACAAACGCTCAACCAGCTTGATACTTGCACCTGATGTTCCTGGTGGTGCGATTCCAATTGCATATGGTTGGAACGTATTCCATACTCTTGGACATTACATGGCTGATGTATTTGGTGGGAAGCTTAAGGTTGAAGAGGCAGCTAGCCGTGTGTTAACTGCAGCCTTTGACTCCTTTGCCCCGATCGGATCTGGTGCTGAGTCGCAAACTGCTGCTGGTGCTTTCTTGAAAACAATTACCCCATCAATCCTGACTCCGATTGTGGACATAGCATCTAATGAAAATAGATTCGGNGCTCCTATATTCAAAGAGCAGAATCCATTCTCTGATGTAAAAGAAGCCAACTCATATATGCATTTTGATACGGTTAACCCAATGTCAAGATCTCTGATGCGTGGCTTGAATAATGCTACTGGTGGTAATCAATATAAGAAAGGGTTGATTGACATCAATCCTGGGGCAGTGGATTACTTTATTCAATCGTACTTGCCAGGTATATTTACTGAGGTATATAAGGGCGCAGGCTTAGCTATCCAAAAGATGCGTGGAGAGGACACCAAGCGTGCACCTATTCCTCTTATCGATCGCCTATCTGCTCGCGTTCCTGAGGGCTACGATGCTGGTGCTATGCGTCGTGCTGCTGAGTCTATTGAAACTAAGTACAAAGAGTTCATGGATCCCAATACTACCCGTGCAGAAAAGACTGAGATTCTCAGGCAACATCCAAACCTGGGCGCTGCTAAGGCTGTAATCTCAGGGGTAGATCAGCAGATCAAAGCGTTGCGTCAACAGCTGCAATCAATCAACTCCAACCCTAATCTCAGTGAAGAGTACAAAGTAACTGCTCGAAACAAGATTAAAGAACAAGAGAAGATGTTCCAGAACCGTGCCGTAAATGCTGCTATCCGTGCAGGATTCCGTGATGCTGTGATTGGTAATTCAACTGATCAAGGATTACTCAATCGTGCTGGTGGGTTGGTTAGGGAATCTGCAGAAGACTAATTAACAGGTACCCCTTGCATTAAACGCCAGGGGTATCTTTCTTCCTTCCAAAAGCACCGTATATCACCGTCCTTCATTGAGACGTATCCAGTCCACATCACACCATTCTTAGTGAAGCTATCGCAGTGGATGTAATCCAAGGAAGTATGAAACTTCCCCATAGCAAAGCCCATTACTGCAAAATAAGCTGCGACTAAAACGTAGCGCATTGCAAAAAAGTCGCGACTAAATTGCAAAGTACTTTCATTTAGTCGCCATCCAGTACAAGCCCACATTGCTAAATGCATACCCACTGTATACAATCAGCATTGCTATGTTACCCTTGAAGCCTTGCTCAAGTGCAATGTAAGAGTAGATAAGACCTGTCACAATAATTAACCAAGCACTCATACTCTTCTCCTTGCTCGAAACCATTTCGGCATTTCCAAATCCCCTTTGAGTATTGCTTCCGCTAGCTTGGCTGATTCTTTTGCGATGTCGTCGCCATATTGAGTACGCCATGACTTGTACAGTTCCTTTCTTTTAGTCTTAGCCCTGCCTAAAGCCAAGGCTGACATTACCCTTACCTCTACTTTATCGCGGCATTCTTGGATTTGTATTGCCCACTTCTCTTCTTGAGATAGCTGGTCAGTAAATAGATCACTCACTTTTTCTTCTTCTTTGTGGTTGCTTCTTCATTTGCCTGACGTAATACTTCCATTAACTTATCAATTTCTATATCAATCAATTCACATAGTATCTTCATTGAATCTCGCACAAACCACAATGCACCTGAGACTTGAGGCTCTGTCTCAGACGAAGCTATAACCTCCATTACATCGGCAGCATTTTGCACTCTATTTTTCAGGTCATCTATATTATTTGCAGCAGACCATAACTGACTTCTTAATTCTTCGTTCATAAGTTCTCCTTTGGTGGTCGATCATCTCCTTCTAGATATGTTTTGGAGTAGAGCATGAGCATCCTGATATTACACATGACATGCGCCAAGTGGTGGTATCCAGACTCCAAATCAATATCTTCGCCCCTCTGCCATGCAGATAGGTGTCTTAGTGCACAGGCAAGCGGAACTGACCAAGGCATACCTTTAGTCCAGTTCCATGCGGCATACTTATCCTTGCCATACATCCAAACCATTGCCTCTTCTTCAAGAGTACACAGTGGAATCAAACTAAGGTCTGGCTTACCACCGTTATAACGAGCACCAGATCCTTTGGCTATTGAGTTTACGTCACCAATGCCTTCGGTCAATGCGGTATTACTCATCTAATTTCTCCGATGCATAGCCATCTAATCTCGCGTACTGATCTATGCGTCTTCTCAGAACATTGATCTCGGTGTTTAGATGGTTGATGTGATCTTTCAACTTCTCTATTTCAATGTCTCTTTCTTCAAGCTTCTCGACTAAGCTATGTGCTACCTCGATTAGCAATGCCTCTTGCTTCTCATGGATAAACGCATCCCGCAGCGCCCTAACAGAATCATCCATCTTACTGCTTAACTCACTCATATTCATATCACATCTCCCCGACTGATACCATTAATCAAAACCACGATCGCTAATCAAGTAACGCAAATCTTCTGGCACTTGGTAGCTATCATCTTCAAAGTCGTCTTCATCAAAGCGTCTGACTTTTTCTTGCTTCAACTGCTTTACTTTCACAGGCTTTTCTCGCTTGGGCTTTGGAACTTTTTCCACCTTGGGTTTTGGCGTTGGACGTTCGTCCAGTTGCTTAAGCTTATTCCCCGTGTCCATAACNTCAATGGTTGCGAATCTCCAGCCACATGCACGGCACGTTCTTTTTCTCCTAAGTTGGCCAAGCGTATTGATTCTTGAATCATATACGTCAGTCCTCTTTCTGCACTTCGGACATGGAATCATTCTTGGTTTGTTCCCTTGCGTATTCGATTAAACTTAAAACCATTGCTGCCATTTCTTGAGCTGGGGTTACGCCATCTCTCTTAACCTCATCATCTGTCTCCATAGCAATCTGGATAATGTCAGCATCACCCTCTGGTAAATCTTCTATAACTAAAGTTATTTTTGCCATACTAATTCTCCTTACTGCAATGAACTTGGCTTAATGTGATCCCTTGAGTTTTCAAAAGATGAGCGTACCATTTTCTCAATGCGTTCGCAGGCATCGTCTATAGCAGTATCGTCCATATCTGAAAGGCGCATTGCCAATCCCATCATAATTGAAAACGTATGCAACCAGTCGCCCAATACAATCTGAGGATTAGCATCTGAGAACTCAGCCCAAGAACGAATGAATGCTTCTAGTTGCTCAGCCTTAACTGGATCCATTGGCATCGCTGGCTCCCTTGTATTGAGTCCTGATATAAGAATCAATATCCTCACGCTTGAAACGATAAGCGCGCCCAATCTTTGCGGCAGGCAATACACCATTTCTAGCTAAGCGACGCACGGTAAACTGTGAAAGTCCAACGTATTGTGATGCCTCGTCTACATCCATTAATTTATTATCCATTACTTCCACTCCTTGCCATAATTCAAAATAAAACTTTTTCTAAATTCAACACGTCTGCCGTCTTCGATTTCTTCTTTAGTCATTCCAGGTACTAATGGAATTTCAGGAGAGTCGTAGTCACACAGATAGCTGTCGTGCCCCGTATCTTCAATCACTGTTATCACTCTCCCAGAGGGAAGTAGAAACCGCTTCCCTAATAGGCTTGTACTGCTCGCAGAATGGTGCGACTTCGCAATACTCGGCGCACCTCCTGTATACCCCCGCTCTCTCCTCAACAAAAGTTCCGTCAGTGAGAGGGCTCGGAATGTCTTCTCTTCGCTCATATAATTTTATCGCTCGCTTAGCGCCTTTCTTCATTAATGCATACTTGTTACCACTAAACCATCGTTCATCATCAGTACAGTCAATCATCGTACCTGACTCTGCCTGTTGATGTAGGCTGATTCTTGTTCTGATGTATTGATACGTTTCTTCTAGTGGCCACACTTCTATGGGCACTACAACGACAGCCTGCTTTGGGTAGTCTGGATCGCGCAAACCTTTTGCCTTACTAAAATCCCTAAGGATTGCAACTATTCTTAGGCGCTCTACCTCATACCCATTCTGTATTGCAAGCCACCGAAGTACATTCAGTTGACGCTCCCAATCTTTGTGATCACCTGTAACTTTGTAAGTGCTAGTCACCTTGTAATCATCCATTGTCTTGGAACGAACTTCCATTCTGTCAAACTGACCCGATAGCTTCCAACCATCTACCTCTGCAAACAAACGCTCTTCCTGTATGTCAGATGTCTCATTGCCTGCACGTTCTAGGATGGTGTGAACGGACTGCCCGAGGAGAGACCAGATCCGATCGCTCACATCTTCGACAACAGCATGACCGTATTGCTTGCGGAGAATCCGCACCTGAGGAGAGTCAATCAGCTTGGTAACTGATATATCGCCACCGCCCGTGTACGGGTCATTAGTGACGGCTCTGACAAATGCCTCAGGCAAATCATGCAAGTTAGTTAAATTCACACACGCTCCTTGTTATATGGGCGGATCTCTCTCCGCTGTCACGTCCCGAGCAGATTGCCTTGACGTTAGGTGTTACGCCTTGGTCTTGCGACCTCCGCTTGCGCGGGAAAGGAGGGCTTACTATCGCACCTTGGAAACAGGGATCAGTACGGTGCGCCACATCTGCCATATGGGAAATCCCCTGACCCCGCCTGATTACCAGTCGATGATATCTTCTTGCTTTGGCTTAGACGCTGGTGCCTTGCGTTGACCACCGCCTTGACCATCATCCTCTTCAAGCGTACCGCTGAGGTACTCCAGACCATTCTTGGAAACCTTCTTCCATAAACCGCCACGGAACTTCTCACCGTTCGACATCTCGATTACGACGTTAAACAGTGGAGCCTTGGGGTTCTCGCTAGGCTTGGCTTTGAAAACTGAAATGTTATTGTATTCGCTCATGCTACTTCCTTCTCTTTGGTTGATTTAGATTTGATTTTCTTTTGCAACTGTGCCATTACTTCAGGTGCTTTGGACAGTGGCAAGAAGTTTAGTCCTTCGACTTTGTAGATACCAGCTATGTAGTCATCCGTCACACCTGCTTGCTCAGCTAGTTTACGGATAGCGTCTACNTCGGTAGTGCCAACGGTCTTCTCGCTAGGTGCAAGCGTGTGTGTTGTGCGATCAGGATCATCAGCAATTGGAATGCTGAACAACTGAAACGCCATGTACTTGTAGGCAATTGACAACGCTTTGTTTGTTGCCTTGTCGCCAGAGTCCATAGCCTCGCCAAGGACAACGCATGTCACGTATGATCCATCAAGCGTGGAATAAATCTTGTACTCAACAGTCAAGACCACGTAAAATAATGGGTTGCCACGGGAGTTCACACGCTCACTCACATCACGGCTTAGCACACGAGGCACGATTGCTAGGTTAGCTTCAACAAGTTCCTTGCTCATGCGATTCAAGACATCATCAATACCTCGAAACGCAAATCCTTGTTGCTCATTCTTATGGTTCTTTCCAATACCCTTCTCCGCAAATGCGGCTGTTACCATTTGAATCCCCGCAAGAACCAGCGGAGGTTTGGTAGGTTTAATTTGTTCTTCCATATACCCTTTCTTTCTTTCTGCGATGTTGCAGTACTAGTAGTATATATCATTTCTTTGTTGCGTCAATAGGCAATAATAAAAAAAATAATGGTGTTGTTATGCAACCACTAGGGTAAACACTAATATAACGATACATGTGATGCGTAGCGGACATCACTTGCAAATAAATATTAATCATACTAAACTATTCATTCTGAAGGACGGGGATAACAACGGTGGCTTCAGAAGAGAAGTGGCTCCTACCACGGGAATAGTGCAGTAGAGGAGCAGAGGTGGGGAAGACAGAGCCTTGTGCACGAACGTCTGTCGGGTACTAATGGACTCAGGGTGAACGAGCCTAGTTGAACGAACCTACTTGACTGAAGGATGGGGTAGGTACGTTCGGATCTAGGGTGAACGAGTTATATATTAATAATTAATTAATACTTATAGGTTGAGTTCCATCTCCCCGCCGAAGGAAAGGGGAGAATAATAAATAAGCAAATGTTAGGGTAAGTACTGATGTAATTACATGATAGTCAAAATACAATAATAAGACTACATGAATAAGGGTATATGGGAAGCTGGCAAGAACTGGGCATTGACGTTAAAGGTCATTCGAGTGGCGAGATTAAGACTTGCTGTCCTCAGTGTTCCCACACCCGCAAAAAGAAAAATTACCCATGCCTTAACGTCAATATCGATCTTGGCGTATACAACTGCTGGCATTGCGGTTGGTCTGGCTCAATCAAAAAAGGAAATTACATGAGGCCGATCACGCCTAAGAAAGAGTATCGCCGTCCTGAGTTTCACTCAGCCCCATTGGAGCAGAAGTCTCTAGACTTTCTTGCCTCTCGCGGTATTACGCCTGAGGTTGCCGCCCGCAATCAAATTACCATGACAACACATTACTTCCCTCAGGTTGAGGAGAAGCAGCGCTGCATGGCATTCCCATTTATACGTGAAGGGGTAGTGGTAAACGTTAAGTATCGGGATGGATCAAAGAACTTTACTCAAGAGAGTGGCGCTGAGAAATGTTGGTATAAGTACGATGACATTGACCCTAAGTGCACAATCATTACTGAAGGAGAATTTGATGCCCTGTCGTTGGAAGTTGCTGGCTTGCGTCACGCTATTAGCGTGCCTGATGGGGCTCCAACTCCTACTGCCAAAAATCTAGAAAACAAATTTACTTACATCGATGTTGAGGACCCACGCATTGAAGCGGTTGAGAAGTTCATACTTGCCGTTGACAATGATGCGCCTGGCAAAAGGCTTGAGGAAGAGCTGGCACGTAGGCTTGGCAAGGAAAGATGCTATCGGGTTGAGTGGCCCGAAGGGTGCAAGGATGCCAATGAAGTTCTATTAAAGCACGGCACTGAGGTTCTTAAGGAGATCATTCAGTTTGCCAAACCATACCCAGTTGATGGTGTGTTCCAGCTAGAGGACTTTAGATCTGAGCTTGATCTTATCTACGAACATGGGTTACCTGAGGGTATCGAGACTGGCTGGGAAAATGTAGATCAGTTCTACCGCCCATCCCCTGGTCAGTGGACGCTTGTGACTGGCGTTCCTGGCATGGGTAAATCTGAGTGGCTNGATGCACTCACCATGAATCTAACCAAGAAACATAGCTGGGTGTTTGGAGTTTGCTCACCTGAGAATCAACCTGTTTCATACCACGTTACCAAGTTTATGGAAAAGTATATTGGCAANCGTATGAATAAGATGAGCAAGGATGAGTACGAGGAATCAGCTGAGTGGGTGAACGCCTTCTTCAAGTTCATCTTGCCTGAGGAAGATCGCACCCTTGAATCTGTTTTGGCTAAAGCCAAGGTCTTGGTCAAGCGGTACGGCATGAAGGGGTTAATCATTGATCCATACAATGAGATCACCCACACCCATCGCAAAGAAGGNATATCCGAGACGGAGTACATCTCAGATTTCTTGGCTAGAGTGCGTGGCTTTGCNCGTCAGTTCGACGTGCACATCTGGTTGGTGGCCCACCCTACCAAACTGCAGAAAGGATTGGATGGAAAATACCCTGTACCCACAGGCTATGACGTTGCGGGATCGGCTCACTTCTTCAACAAAGCAGACAACATCATTGCTGTTCATAGGGACAAGGGCGATCCGTATGCTTATTCTGAGGTGCATGTCCAGAAGATTCGATCCAGGTGGCTTGGTCAACTTGGCATGACGAAGCTGGAGTGGGACAAGGACTCAGGTCAGTTCAGGATCCCAGAATCTACGGGTGTGTATATCAGATGATCATCTATAACAGGATCGCGTGTCGCATCTGTAATGAGCTGATTGAGAGTAAACACCGCCATGACTTTGTGTGGTGCAAGTGTGAATCGGTTGCAGTAGACGGNGGCAAGGACTACCTCAGGCGGTGCGGTGATCCTGCTAATTGGACTGAGATGAGTGAGGTGAAAGATGACAAAGAAGAAGGATGATCTGAAGCTGGTATTTTCAGAGGGATGCTTTGATAATTTTGAGGGCACACCTGAGGAGCTAGCTGAGTTATTAGCTGAGATTAACAGGCTTCATGAATCTGGAGAGCTGATTGATAATAGCAGACCGCTTACACCTGAGGAAGAGGAAGAGCTTTTATTTATGATTGAGAATCAAAAACACAATCAGCGTCAATGACATTCAGATCTCCTAAGCTTCTAGCTCTGGCTCGAGGTCAGGCGTGTGTGATGTGTGGATGTGAGGATGAAACGGTAGTCGCGGCTCACAGCAATCTGTTAGAACACGGCAAAGGCAGAAGTCATAAGGCTCATGATGGCATGACGGCTTGGCTATGCATGGCATGTCATACCGAATTAGACCAAGGGAAATCTATGTCACGAGAAGATCGACGTGCGTTTATACTAGAAGCTATTAGTAAAACTTATATGAAGCTGTGGGATCTAGGATTAATTCATGTGAAAGGATCTAGATGACGGTGATTGTTTGGGATGGACAAAGGTTGGTCGGGGACAAGCAGGCAACTGAGGGAGGCATACTCCAGACAGTTACCAAAGTCCGTAAGATAACCTCAGGTAAACACAAAGGCTGGCTCATTGGAGCTGCTGGAGCTACGGCTCAGTGCAATATGATGATGGGCTGGTTTGAAGCTGGCGCTGATCCTAATAAGTTTCCTCATGCGTTGCAAAAAGAAGACGGATTCGCAGCGCACATGATTGCCATCTCACCTCAGGGTGTGGTGCACAAGTATGAGTTTGTTCCATTCCCAATCATATTCGAAGATTCATTCTATGCCTCAGGCTCAGGTCGAGACCTAGCGATTGGTGCTCTGGCTATGGGTGCTGATGCTGTCAAAGCGGCTGAGGTTGCATGCACGTATTGTTCTGAGTGCGGGGTTGGTTTAGATGTGGTTGAACTGAGAACAAAGAAAGCACCAGAAAAGAAAGCGAGGGTGACAAGTGGAAAGAAACGTTGAGGAGTTGTTAAATGACTATCGTGAGAAAGCGTTTGAGTACGCTAGGGCGAAGGCACATCGCACTTATATCGAGGAATTTAAGAAGAGCAAGTTCGCGTTACTCATGCGCCAAGCTGACAAGGCTGGGTTTAAGACGGCAGCAGCACAAGAGCGCGAGGCTTTTGCATCTGAGGACTATCAGCAACTTCTTACAGGTCTTCAAGCTGCAGTTGAGGCGGAGGAACGCCTGAGATATGACATGAAAGCTGATGAGATGCAGCTCGAAGTATGGAGAACAATCAGAGCTGATGAACGCCAAGAAAGAAAGGTCTATGGCACATAAGAAGATTGACTGGAAAGATCCACGTAAGATACTAAGCGGTAAGTACGGGGAATCTCACCCCGATTGTTTTGATAATGCTATTCAGTATCGTCAGTATATCTGGCTGATGAGGCAGGCTGATAGCCCAGTAGATAACGGCTACTGCTTGGATTGTACACATGAGCACAAAGCAAAGATGATGCGAGAGGGTAGGTGCGAGCATCCAGAGACTCGGTTTGTAGTATGGGTTAACAGGCAGAAAGAACCTGAGGTGATTGGTGTATCTGATGTGAGTAAATATTGGAGCCGTGTTATGAAGGGTGATACGATCTTAAACTGGGGGAGTGATGGGGAAAATAAATAGTCGGGCAAAGGGCAAGGCTGGAGAACGTGAACTCATAAATGAACTCAAGGTATTGCTACCACCTGAGTTGACTTCTGAGCTCACAAGAAATCTGGATCAGACCAGAGATGGTGGGCATGACATCTTAGGATTAGGTGACTGGGCACTTGAGGTGAAGCGTTATGCTGAGGTGCTACCTGCAGATCTGGAAAGATTCTGGAAGCAGGCAACTGAGCAGGCACGGAAAGATGAGAAACGGCCCGCGCTCGCGTATCGTCAGGATCGCAGGCCCTGGAGGGTGGTGACCAGGGGATGGGGAACCTCAGATGAGTATGAAGATACGATCGAGATTAGTCTTGTGTTGTTCTCTAAGTTTGTAGTGGCGGGTCAGGAGATAAAAAATGTTCAAGTCGCCTGAGCACGCCCTGAGATTCGCCTTCCGCATGAGGGATACCAGCATCATCACTATCCCCTCAGCTACTAACCTAGCTAACAAAGTAGACAACGAACACTCAAGCGATAGGCTAACTCAGTATGACATGCACGCTCAGGTTGGAATGTTGTTNAGCTTCCTGAGTCGTCGACCTGAGGATGAGCAGATATATGCTTTCTATTTGTATGGAAATATGCGGGAGCGGAAACTGGCGGCAAATCTTATTGTGCGTAAGCACAGAGGGCAGTTATCCCGATTTGGTTTAAGCAAACTTGAGTTAAGGAATGTGCTATTAGGTAGAAGTATAAGAGATTCTTCTGAGATAGCGGGTATCTCGCAGCACAAAGCATGGAAGCTCCGAAGAGCTATAGCAGAGATCCTTGCTCCAATACAGGATCGTTTGATGGATGGACTGTGGCAGTGGTTGGAAACAGATCCATATCTGCACAGTTAGTGGGAGCATAATGGATATACAGTCAATTCCCCGACTGTATACCCTTCTCCAAACAATGGAGTTTGCCCGAGGCTAATAACCTCGGGCTTTTTTTACTTAAGACTTAGCTTGATTCAAGCGTTCACGAGCACGACGTGCACGTTGCGCCTGAGAATACTTCTGCTTCGCCTCAGGTGTATTGCACTTCTCTTTGAAGCGACGCTTAGCTGAAGCAGACCAAGCGTATTTCTTCTTGGTGCTTTTAGCTTTGCTAAGTTGAGGCTTAGCTCTCACGGTAACTTCTTCCCCTGATAAGGAGATGATGTCATCTAAGAACTTGACCTGCTCAAGCAGTTGTTTGCGTTCTGTCTTAGCAGAACGTACTAATTCAGCGAATTGTTTTTTAGTTAGTGTAGACACAAGAATACCCTTTCGTTTTTGCAAAGTTAATAAATTGTTTTGCCAAGTTTTTTTCATGAAGCATGGTATATACGTGGTACTTAGCAAACCCATATATTCCATTGGAACTTAATGCTAGTTGATGTGTTCTCATTTCTGATTCATACTGCTCCCTTGGAATGGTATAGAACACTTCGTTAAGAAACCGAACTTCAACATTGCCATCTGTACCATGTAGATTAACAGCTCTAGAAAAATCTTGGTACTCCCTGTTAAGTTCAGCATTATTTTTTACTGCATCTTGACAGCGTTTATCAAACAGCATTTACGTCCTCCTTTACATACGAGTCTTGGTAAAGAGGGATGCCAGCCAGTTCAAGTAAGTCTTGCTCAGCAACATCCCACGCGTCATAGATAATCTCAGTTGCCTGAGCTGGATCCATGTTAACCATGTCAGATATTTCCTGATCAGTATAGGTCGGGAATATCTCCTTGATAAAGTGCATTGCCTGCATTGGGTTAGATTCAACCCAACGTAACACGCCATTGTAGTCGTCGCTCATCATCTCATTCCATAACTTGCGAATGATTCTAGTTAGACTCTCCGTAGCGAGTTGTCCAAGCGGAGCAGATAGATCTGCTTGCTTCTTGGCGATTGTCTTCTTCTTCGCCTTCTTGCCACGCTTGGACACAGGTTTTCCCACAGGATCTTGACCCCATGCTAGCTGACGCTGAGAGGTATTGTCCATTGAATTCCAAGCAGCCCATGTAGGAGAAGATCCATAATGGTAGTTACTCGTAGTAGATCCAGGATACTTGTATCCAAACTTACTTGGTGTCCAAGCATAGGTATTGGAATACCAGATACCATCATGCTCTAGACCAGCGTCACGATTGATGATCACAGACCTACCATCAGATGACATGAAGCCAAACTTGTTGCTGTATCCGATATGCCGTTCGATCAGAGTCTGAAAGGCTGGCTCATGGATAAGCTCAGGATCACGGGCAAGCAAAGGCTGTAGATAATCCTTAATGTAATGCCATGTGTCCGACTTAGTTGTGTCAGCTGTATTGCCAGTAGATAGAACGCCATTGTGTGACATCCACAAGCCAGGAACTACCTCATATGGATGGCAGTTAGCAAGATCAACGTCGCCATGAGTACGCCAACGCATGTGAATTACAGCGTCATGACCCTTGACAAACTTGTTATACAACTGCTGAATCTCACGCAATGTGCCAACACGCTTGATGATATCTACCTTACGTCCAGTGTTAATGATGGCGCCAAAGCCATCGGGGTTCTTGTCATAGAAGTCCGCGAAGTGTTCGTCGGTCAACTCTGAACCAGCAGGGTGGTGAATCAGAATGCACATAGTATTTCTCCTATTGATATACTGCAATGAAATTAATATTGTTGACCAAAAGACATGAGATCAAGGTGCTTGCCTCGAGCTCAGTCAGGTCAGACCAAACTTTGTTACTGGTAGTAATGCGAATCATGCTGCTATACTCCTTTCTCCGTCGGTATCCGCATTAACGTTTAGGTATGCACGCAGGAACTTCGTGTCTGAGCGCATGTCAACTCTCGTAATGAACTGGCGGAAGCCAACAGCATTGAACTGGTTGAAGGCAACCTCACCTGGCTGACAGAACGTCAGCAATGCATTGCAAAACTCAAGAGCAGCAGCGATCGATTCATATCTCAAAGAACCACGGAAGATTCTGAACTCCACCGTTTTATCGTTGGATACATTTAGCATCTCGTATCGATCATTGCTATGCTTGCCATGCGATGTGAACTTAGCCATCTCTGCTTTGACTCGGCAGTAACCAGCGCCATATCTGCGAGCAATCATCCTGATCAAGCCTTCATTACGAACATCATTTAGGAAGGACTGAACACGGTAGATCTGAGCTTGCGTTAGATACTGACGACCAACGTGAACATGGAATCCACAGCTGCCACCTTCGTGTGATCTCAGACCACGCTTAAGTTCGGCATTGTTCAAGAACAGATCAAACTTTTGACGATGCAGATCAAGGCCAGCAGGCTGAGTAATAAGTTCAAAGCCGTGACCTATCGAGCCATCGCGTTCGAAGTAACAGTACTCACCTACGTTACCGCTGGGATTCAGAACATCATGAACCTTACCAGCTGCGGTATTGACTGGCACGTTATTGCTTGTTACCTGAACCTCAAGCTCACATCCAAAAGCACGACGATGAGATCTGAACCAAGGGCTATCGATTACATGAAAGCCTTTAGCCCGTGAACTGTGGTAATGATCTACAAGGTTTGAATATGGAGACCAGTTGACATGAACCCAGCGCCCATTGTGTAGGCGTAGTTCACTAGAACGGCGATCACCTATTCTACGACGGCTATTCTCGTCAGTATATTCCACTGCAAAAGATGAAAGAACATACTCACCATGTGAAGTTTCTTGACGTAAACCAGAGGATACATCGCGATCTCTGCAGTGATGGCAAACATACATGTTAACGTTGACATCTTCTTGACTGCCAGTGTACATAACTCGGCGATCAGTGTAATGATCACATGATGCCCTGTGTATACCCATCTTGCTAGCAACTTGTTCAATCCATGATGGATCATTGTTAGCTTGAAAGGCAACGTCATGCATCTGCATTATGTGTCCGTAGTCACGGTTATCATTGTCAACAAATACTCGTTGAACGATGATGTCGCACATCAGATTGATGCGAGCCACAGTCAGAGGATGTGTACGTTCATACTGAGATACAAGATTGAGGACATCTGTGATGAACTCCCTCCCCTTGCCATCTTCAATATGAGCAGCAGCAAGCTCCTGGATCAGGCGTAGCCAGCGATTCGTATGAATCCTACCACCTGTAGAGCGAGCGANAGACTTAAGAAGTCTCTTCACAAAGGTACGTAAGAACTCAGATCTACCTAACTCTGGTCCATAGACGCGCCTACGTGCATATAGATATATGCGATGACTCATAGTTGCTCCTTGATAAAAGTTGAAAGAAAGAAAAGTCGAACGACCTTCCCGAAGGGATAAAGGACGGACGACGATGGTTTAATAACAAGCGATGTGTATTAGTAGCAAACACTTGTGATACACTAACTAATAAACTTGGGTTAACTGTGCACATATAGATGGCACACTGTTAACTTCCGACATGTGAAGACCGCGGAAACGGAACTTTCACTGCATCGCCAACGATTACTTGGGGTTTACCCTTACCAAATACTTGGTCTAAATGAATAACACAACTGCTTGCAAGGGCGTGACGTAGGCTTACAACGCCATCGCCGTCTGCCCAGATACAATCTGAGTGTTCGTCGTATACCTCGTAGATGTAATCATTGTCACCTTCTCGATTACTGGTGGTATCTACTTCGTAGTTCCAGTCACGTAAGATGTTGATCAATCTTTCGAGTTTGTTAAATGATGCATTCTCGTTGAATGCTAGTTCCCATGTTCTCATTCTGCCTCCTTCATGGCAGTGTTAACGTGTTCGCATAGAGTGTCACTCCATGTCAACACTTCTTTACAATCAGATTCTGTTAGCTTGGCTAGCTCAGCGATCATTGACATGAATGCCGCGATTGAATGACCGAGCTGTCGCCCGATCATATCTCGTGCCTCTGATTCACCTTCTTGCCGTCTCATGTAAGTGCCCACCATCTTCATAGCATGGGCCCCCATGAAACTAACATACACAATGTCTGCGAACTTCTCGCCTTTTACTGCACGGATAGAAGCCAGACTGTCATCGATGCGCTCATGAAGATCGTCGATGAACTTTGGGTTGTCGTCTTGATGCATTAGATTCCTCCTTTCTGACGGGGATACCAAGGGTCGCCGTGCTCCTCATAATCCTGACGGAGTTGGGCGGCAGCGTAAGCAAGATCCTCATCGGATACATTGTCAACACTACTAAACATCACTGGAACTTTGGTAGCTTTAGTATGTTCTAAAGCCATCTGCCAGCGAACACGATCGAAAGTTTTCGATATATCCGTCTGTGCTGCACGGGTATACTGAAAGTTAGGATCGAGGATAGATACAACAGGTCTTATAGAAGACATAGGGTTTCTCCTTATATGATGCGGTGAACAGAACGCTGGGCTAATTCAATAGCGTCCTGATAGTTAACCTTCACATCTGAAGGCAAGGTATCCAACAGAACGTTGATAGCAAGACGCATCTGCTCGTTATCAATATTCAATTGGCGATTCAAAAACTCCAAGGTATGGATTCTTGATGCGGATACTACATGCAACGGGTCAAAGCCAACGCTTTCATTAGTCATTTGCTGCCTCCAATCTAGCTTGGTTAATGATGAGATCTACAGAATCACTGATGCTCATAGCTTCGTAGTCGCTGGGCTCAGCCGAATGACAGAGGGCGAAAGCCCTGCCTGGTATCGGAATACCCAGCTCACGTAGCTGACATAACTCATCGTGTAGATCGGCACGCCACTTGGCTAAAGCAACTGCCAGATCTTCTGATGTAAAGGTAGTCATCGCACGGCCCCCCACTTGGCAGATTCGCCAGCATACTGAGCAGCTTTGATGGCAGCCAGAGGATCCGTGGCATAGATAACCGTCATGACAGCCTCACCATCGAGATCTGCATAGACGTAGTGCGGAATGACATCCGAGGAATCATCCTGAGATACAACCTTGGCGCGGAAGTTAGACAACATTTGATTTCTCCTTCGTAGTTAAAGACCAATAAATGGACTGGGTTGGTAATGTAATATGCCCGCTCATAGCACCCTGACCGATATAGTCAAGAGCCTTTTGCAGTAGTTCGCTAACACCTTCTGGATCTTTAGAATCCGTTACTTCAATGATTAGTTTGGTAGACATAAGTTCTCCTTATTAAGTTGATCTGCCTTAGCCTGTGCAGATTTCAGGGACTTGAAGGTTCGGCTGTAATGTTCAACAGCAAACCTGTTATTTACATCAGTAAAGGTACGACTTACAACCCATCGTTCCATCCATTGATCGGTTGCATGTGCTGTCCACATAGACATATAAACCTCCTTGGTTAGTTGCTACTAACATTGAATGCACTCCATCCCCAGACAGACCGCTTCCTGGTTCCGCTCACCTCACTTGTGAGGATTCGCTTCACCACCGCAGTCTTCTGGAGTGTCGTGCGCTACTTAAAACATTGATACTTCCTGAGAATGCT
>Ga0063231_10000058_pt1 | contig 23984 bp, 17 predicted proteins | sample LauGreSu1BDMLBSD_2_FD_56231 | JGI IMG/M metagenome (GOLD analysis project Ga0063231, IMG submission 56231) | Freshwater lake microbial communities from Lake Michigan, USA - Su13.BD.MLB.SD v2 (version 2) | ecosystem: Environmental > Aquatic > Freshwater > Lake | place: Lake Michigan, USA...
TAATCCATAATCCTTCGATAAAAGATCATAAAAATGCGTGTAGAGCATTTATGCTATTGCGCAGCAGGGCTTGACAAAGTAATTTTCACTTTCAAGCGATGGTCACAAAGAACATATTTTCAGGACATATTGGGAACAATCTTCGCCAGATTAGAAATGAAAAAAACATCTCTATCGAAGAATTGGCAAACAGGTCTGAAATGACATATTCACAAGTGAGCAGAATTGAACTGGGAAAAATTAACACGACTTGTTATACCCTCTATGTGTTGTCGAAAGTCTTGGAGGTTCACGTTACAGAATTCTTTCGCAATAACATTGAATGATTTAGCTACCTACTAATCTTCTACTTAACATAAATAATTAATAATTACCAGATTACATATTTTTATGTTAATAATATAAAATGGAGAGTGAGTCGTATTTTATTATTGCACTAGGACAGAGAATTACTTTTTACAGAGAAAAAGCATGTTTGACGGTGAGTGATATTTCTGGCCTCACAGGCATAGAAATAGATAATATTGTAGCATACGAAAATGGCAGCCTTTCCATAAAAGTGGAAGATTTTTTAAAAATCATCAAAGCCTTGGAAATAGATTCAGCCCAACTGATGGAAGGCATAGAATTGAAAAAATAAACAGCTAGCCTTCCTTGTCAAAAAAATTTCTCAATAAATAATCTCCCCTCCACTGATTGACATATTTTTCAGCCCTGGGAAACATGGCTTGATTGTCTACACCGTCACAATACATCAAAAACTCCTCCCATTCATCATCGGAGAACCTTAGATTGAATTCAGTGGCATACATTTCTCTGGTGAAATTCACCAACAAATGTTGATTCCTGCGGAAACGCAAATAGTACAAGATCTCCCAGGTCTCCAATTGATCAATAGGCTTCTGCTCATCCATGGTCTACCGAATGGTTAGTGAATCAAACATAAGTCAATGTGAATAAAGGGCATATGTCAGTTCTGACATATGCTTTGTTAGGATATTTTATCAATATTGTATTCTCCAATCCAAACAAGGATAATGATTAAGAGCGTATAGAAAACCGTTTTAAACATGTCCTAGAAAAACCAAATGCCCACTTGCGTGGGCATTTTTTTTAAAACCTATTCCGAGGCCTTTCTGATGAAAATCACAGGCCGATTTGCTACTAACTAAACACCTATTGGTTTTGGTATTGTTTTAAAGCAGTGAATGAATCATGCCATCAACTGCTCAATTTTCAAAATAACTACTGATACAATAAACAGGATGAGACCCAAAACGACCACAGCGTTCGAATATCNTACTTGATCTATTCTTTTTCCCTGCATGTTTTCAGAAGCNTTCATAGTATAAAATTAGAAAAGGTCAAACGCAATGGGTATGTCTTATTTGACANATTGTAATACGGGGGGAACATTCACCCAGCTAAATCAAACTGTACCTCGTCCAGGCCACTGATTATTTCTGAAAAACAAGTTTTCAAGGCCTTGGAAATAAGAAATAATTGAAAAACTGAGGTATTGATTCGACCACGCTCAATTCTGCTGAGTTGGGTATACTCAACACCAATTTCAAAAGCAAGCTGTTCAATGGTCAACCCTTTTGACTGGCGAATGCTACGCACCCTATTCCCTACAGTGATGGCAACCTGATTTTTTTTGTTCTCAATCATATGGCATGATTTGTAGTAATTCGAGTGTGATTACTAACGAGAACAAAAAAACTATGATTACGTATTTATACCTAATATAATTAGTCTATAATTGCTAAAATTTGACAATGCTTAACCAATTAAAATCGGACAATTAGGTTAGTTTCCTATTAAAATGGGCTGAGGGAGTCTTGCCATATTTCCTCTTGACAGCGGCAATAAATGTATTTCTTGAGTTGAAGCCAGCCGATTTAGCAATAGCCTCAAGTGTAAAGTATTGACTATCAGCAGATTCCTCTAGCAAGCCGGAAATATAATCTACCCGGAAATCATTTATCAATTCATTGAAGTTCTTGCTGTATTCCTGGTTGATGAATGATGAAATCAGATAGACTGGAATATCCAGTTCCGAGGATAAATCCTTGATTTTATATCCTGAAGCAAGGAAAGGCTTGTTGTTTTTGAGATGATTTTCTAAAATTGTGCGCATTTGAACCTGCATTTCGGTTGAAAAAGAGGATACTGATTCGTCCCGGAGTTGTTGGTTTATGCTTATTTGATTCGGCGTATGATAAATAGGCGATTCAACTGGGCTGTTGGCCCACCCTTGCAGGCCATACAATATATTGGGCTGTAAAAAAAGGTATACGCAAATGACGAAGATGAGACCAGCTGTTGTAAAACCAATGGCAACAAAAAATTCAATTTTAGAAGATATTCCAAGGAAATTCCACAAAATCAACAACAAATATGAAAAAAGGACGCATGTCAAAAGAAAATAAAGCCATTTNATTATTCCCTGATTTTGGATTGTATTGCTTTCTTCATTAAGACATGAGCTGTTTTTGTATTTAAAGACCTGAAAAATGGCTANAGAGGTGAATGAGAGGCCGGTTAAACTTCTGATGATCATTCCAGCACCAGATGGAAACATCCCATCAACTTCAATTAGGGCAAGTTTCTTGTTGTTGAACATTNGCTCAATAATTACTCGTTTTTCTTCANCNGAAAGCAGGTAAAATGGAAGAAAATGTATNAAGAGTAAAACACCAGGGATAAACAACAAGCTATCAAACGGGCGCAACCTAAACTCCTGTTGAATGAGAGATCTGACATATAGATACAAAATGGGCGGAGTCAACCCTGAAAAAACTGCCGAAAATCTCCATGCATGAGGATTCCTTATATAAAACTGAGTGCCCACTAAAGCATAGCTTAGTGAAAAAAGCGATAGACAAAAGATGAGACCCGAAAGCAGCTTNCTGGAAAGTGATTCTTCTTTGTTTGCTACCAACAAAATTATTGATACAGCNAACCCCAAGGTTGCACCAACAGAACCTGTCAAGTAATTCAATTCCTCTAANGAACTCAATAGCATNTTTAAAAGGATTTAGCTTTTAATAAATTGAGTTAATTACAGGTTACAAAAGGTTCCGAAAAACTAATAAATACGAAAGTAGGTTGGTGTTGAATGTTCATGGTTAGAAACTGATATTTAGAACAATTGGATTATCGCAAAGATGCTACAATTTAATGTTTATATTCAATATTAAAAAAATTTATTAACTAGGGCCAGAGACCAAATCATGAAATNCCCTTTTGCCCCAACCTCAACTGCCTGTAAAACTCCTCCTGGGTCATTTCCCTGATCTCCCCGGGTTGGAGGTCTTGCAGTTCAATGTCTTCAATGGCCAATCGGATCAGCCTTTTGCAGGGATGGCCCACCGCCTGCACCATTTTCCTGACCTGGTGGTATTTGCCTTCCGTGAGGCTGATGGTCAGCCAACTGCGTGGCACCCTTTCATGCAGTTCTTTTCCATTGGAAAACAGTTCTTTGGGCTCCTCAACCAGCTCCACTTCACAGGGCTTGGTGACGTAGGAGGTTTCTTCCGCCACTGGAATGGGAACGCCATTCCTCAGCTGTTGAACAACTGCCTCATCTGCCACTCCCCTGACCTGGACCAGGTATTTCCTGAAATGCGGNACCTTGCTCTGGAACAGCAATCGGGTGATCCTCCTGTCAGTAGTCAAAAGCAGCAATCCTTCAGAATCCTTGTCGAGCCTCCCAATGGCATGCGTGCCCTCGGGGAAGTCAAAGTTGAGGTGGCACAATAGCCTTACCCGGTGAGAACTCACAAATTGTGAGACCATGTTGTATGGCTTGTTCAGAACAAAATAGCGGTAAGGTTCCTCAGATAAGGGCATGCGTAAAGCTATCAAATTATCATCCCAGTTGGTACAAATAATTCAATTGCCAGTGTTTGCAGCCCGAATTTCAAAATTAATGGCTCAACAGAAGCATGTACTTGGAATATAAATGATAATTTCAAACAGGACTAACAGTTAAACATTTGTGTTGACCTCTACCCTCCTATCCGCAAAATGATAAATAAGTTTAAACCATATTGATATGGCATCATCATCCAAACAACTCATAGCGCTATCAATTTTCATCTTCATGCTGCTGGCTTCATGCAAGAATAAAAATATGTACAAAGCCCCAACAGCTCATTTTACGCTTGAAGAAAAACAATTGGCCACCTATGAAAAAGAGATTGATCACAAGGGATTGTTGGCTGATTTGGAGGGGCGCAAAGAAGCGTCATTTGCAAAAGGAAAAGCAATATACAACGAAACCTGTATTACCTGCCACGGAACGCCGAGCCAGGAGGGATCGATTCCTACTGCCTTCAAATTTTGGAAAGACAAATTCAAGGTTGGAAACGACCCTTACTCCATGTATCAGACACTGACCAGGGGATATGGTGGAATGCCCGCCCAAACGAATTTAACGCCAATAGAGAAATATGATGTAATCAATTATGTCAGGGAAGAGTTTGTGCTAAAGCAAAACAAGACAGCCTATTTCAAGGTTGACTCAACTTATTTAGCAAGTATTCCTGCAGGTAAAACCAAGGGGCCCTCACCCGTTAAACGGAAACCCTGGGCGGAGATGGACTATGGGAATTATCTTATCAATACTTATGAATTGGCGGATACAAATGCCAAACCTCGCGAAACATCAAGAGGACAAGCCCCATTGAAAGATGAAAATTATGCNAATGCCAACTTTGCCTACAAGGGAATCGCCATAAGACTGGATGAAGGCTCGGGTGGTGTTGCAGCAGGAAATGCTTGGATGATTTTTGACCATGACCTGATGAGAATTGCAGGAGCATGGACAGGCAAAGGCTTTATAGATTGGGACGGAATACTTTTAAACGGGAAGCACAACATCTCGCCAAGGATCACCGGAAATCTCCATTTTTCAAATCCTGTAGAACCAGGATGGGCAAATCCAGCAGATGGATCCTTTGCAGACAACCGGTTTACGGCAGTAGACAAAAGAAAATTCGGTCCATTGCCCCGTTCTTGGACACAATACAAAGGCCTCTATCATTACAAGGACAAGGTGATCATTTCCTATGCTGTTGGCAACGCAATGGTACTGGAAAAATTAGGTCTTGAAGGAACTGCAGACAAGCCCATTTTTACAAGAACACTNAANATNNCTCCTTCGGCCACTAAGCTAAAAATGAGAATCGCAAAAACCAATGCGCTTGTTGCCGTTGTTGGAAAAGATGTTACCCTTGGCAAGGAAAAAGGGTTTTTTGTTCTTGATGTTCCAGCATCAAAATCAATCAAGGTAAAAATTTTGATTGCCAACACCAACATAATCGATTTCAAACAACTTTCATCATCCAGCAAGGATCCTGAAAACCTGTTGGCTTACACCCGTGGTGGTGAAGCGCAATATCCCCAGAAATTGGTNACCGCCATTTCAAAAGGAGAACAGAAAGGGGCCTTCAAGGTGGATNGGATGGAGTTGCCCTATCAGAGTCCCTGGAAAAACCAGATGAGATTGAGCGGCATCGACTTTTTGGAGGATAAAAACAAGGCTGTGATTTGCTCAACAGATGGTGATATCTGGCTGGTCGAGGGAATCTTGAAAAGTTCAGGAAACTTGTTGTGGAAAAGGATTGGCGCAGGCCTGTTCCAGCCTTTGGGCATCAAGGTGGTTGATAAAAAAATATTTGTGACGTGTAGGGACCAGCTTGTAAAACTGCATGACCTCAATGGTGATGAAGAAATTGATTTTTACGAAAGCTTCAACAGTGATCACCAGGTGACCAATCACTTCCATGAATTTGCCATGGGACTTCAAACAGACAAGGAAGGAAATTTTTACTATGCAAAAAGTGCCAGGCATGCCAGAAGAGCGCTGGTTCCTCAACACGGTACNTTATTGAAAATAAGCAAGGATGGTCANAAAACAACCATTATCGCGAATGGTTTTCGTGCTGCCAATGGAGTATGCCTTAACCCGGATGGTTCCTTTATTGTAACAGATCAGGAAGGCCATTGGAATCCGATGAACAGGATCAACTGGGTTACTGCAAACAATAAATTTTACGGAAACATGTTTGGGTACAATCCCTCAAANGACAGTTCAGACAAAGGCATGGAACCGCCATTGGTATGGGTTGAAAAGGATCTTGACCGATCGCCTTCTGAGTTGCTTTGGGTAGACAGTAAAAATTGGGGGCCATTGAATGGAAGCCTGCTCAGTTTTTCATACGGATATGGAAAAGTATTCATTGTTCCGCATGAAAAAATTGGAGGGCAGTTTCAGGGAGGATTGTTTGAATTGCCAATTCCAAAGTTCTCTACCGGCGTAATGCGTGGAAGATTCAACCCTTCAGATGGTCAGCTGTACGCCTGTGGCTTGTCTGCATGGGGATCAAGCCAACCTGATTTAGGTGGTTTTTACAGAATACGGTACATGGGTGAAAAATCAACCATTCCCATTGGCCTGAATGTCAAAAGGGAAGGCATACGCTTAAAATTTTCACATGAATTAAGCATAAAGAATGTGAAAAATGATTCTTCCTTTAAGGTACAAACATGGGATTTGAACCGATCAAGAAAATACGGATCAGACCACTACAACACGAAATCACTTCCTGTTACCAAAGTTGAAATGAGTGCTGACAGAAAAGAATTGTTTCTCACCATTCCTGGCATTCAGCCAACATGGGTGATGGAAATCAATTATCAACTCACTGGCAAAAATGGACAACCGATAACTGGAAAGATTCAAAACACAATACATCAATTGGGAAAATAACCAAGACTATTTTTCCAACCCCTGTTGCGTAACAATCGGCACATAGCCTACTTCCATTCCTTTGGGTGGCGTAACGAGCAAGGCAGGATCCAAATAAGCAAGTTTTCCAGACATGGGTGGTGGAAGGTATTCACGTTCTTTTGTCCAAAACCGGTGCAGCAATTCAGCACGTCGTTGCATTTCCTCGCGCTCCTTGCTGCTGAGACTGGCATTCAGCAATGCTGGCTGGTCGGCGAATCGATACCAATAATATGTCAATGTACTCCCATCTCCCAATTTCACTTTGAAAGGCCCTGCAGCAGGCCCGGGAGTTTTCCAGCAACTGGTATCCTCTTTGGGTGTGGTATAGACCAGAGAAGTTCTGTCGTCTCCGGCCCTGTCAAAACTAACCCCATGTAAGCCAGTTTCAGCAGGCACTTCCTTTGCTGACAGGGCAACCCATGTGCCTATTGTATCGTTGCCTGATTTAAGCAGTTTATAATATTCGGGTAGTGTTATGACAGCACCTTTCCCCTCTTGTCTTCTGCTGATCAATTCACCTTCCCAGCGCACTTTTAAAGTAGCTGAATCAGTAACATTTGCGTCCATATAAGAAGTAATGTTCATCAAGGCGCGTTTCTCCTTCGGTATGTGATCGCCATAAAACTTCCAATTTGATCTCACTCCTTTTTCAAACTTTTGCATGCGCGCTTCACTGATATCAATGTTGCCGCTGGCAGGTTTTCCACCTTTGAACCAGGCTTCTACATCATCCCAAAGCGCATTCTTCCTGTACACCATCAGCCGGTGCAACAACTCCGAATTGCCATCAGGCCCAACAGGATACTGCGTCGGAGCCATCCGCGCATAGGTATTTCCCTTGGAATCTGTCGCTTCAAAGGAATGGATGTGCTGCGTTTCCATCTGAAAAGGTTTGTTGGCCTTTGATGGACGTGTATCCGGAAACAATCCGCTCAGGAGGGGATTCTCCACTGAGGCCTCGCTCCAGAAATAGGGTGTAAAAAAGGCAACAGGTCCTTTGAAATTTCCTGTATTGAGGAAGAGGGTCCAGCACTGATTTCCGGTAGGAACGTCTTTGCCTGCTGTGACCAATTTCGGTTCAGTGAGGGGCAAAGGCAAATAGCCGCTGCCAAACCATTCACCGCAGGTTCCCTGACGAAGGTTCAATCCGTCTGGAGGCCACAACAACCAGGGACTCAGTTGTGCAACACCATATTTACCTTTGGATTTGCTCCAGTCCCTTCCCTTGCCTGCACCAGGCCCATTGGCCCATCCCGAAAAATTCAATTGCACACCACCCATGATAAATTTTGGTGTTGCGGTTGCAAACTCTGTATCGCGCCACCAGCCAAGTCCTCCTTCAATATCAGTATAGAGCTTTTCTACCGGCAGCGGTCCGTCATGCTGCGGATGCATCCAGGTGCCGAACAATCCTGATTGAAAACTCCTGCCAGGATAGGCTTTTACCAATGGCCATGCCGCTGCATACATCGAGTAACCGGCATTGAATGCGTCATCCACTTTCTCAATGCGCGTAATCATGTAACCACCTATGTTCCCTTTTCTCAATGGCTTGTTGATGGAATCCTGCGCAGCAGCAAGGGTGGCAATCAAGATGAAAAAAACATTCAAGAATAGGCATTTCAGTTTCCTGACGATGCTATGCATGGATAAAGATTCTGCCAATGTTGTTCGTTTCATTTTAGTTGTTGGTTTTTTAATGAGTTGTGTTGGAGAGCGGTTTTAGCATGCTATTTTTTCTTTTCTTTCACCATTTTCTCTGCCTCTTGCATGATCCTGATGCGTGCCTGTTCTTCTGCCTGTTGCTGCAATTTTTTCTGTTGTTGCCGGTGCTGCTCCATCTCAGCAGGCAGGTAGGGTGCGTCTGAATAATCCCAATGATCAGTTCTGAAAAGCGGAACAGGAATAATTCTCTCCGCATCATTGACAAGGTTGGCAAGGGGATTGCGCGCCCAGGCATAACGCAACTCCACAGGATGGGCAACAAGATCATTCCATACGACTACCTTTTTTTTGTCAATAACTTTTTGCCCTTTTTCGTTTTCAATTTTCANGTATTCAGCTTTTGCAGGATAAAAATGCTGGTCTGCTCCTGCAATNGCAAAACCATCCAAAGGCCTGTCATCAGANGATTTCACCGGTTTGTTAAAAGTGATGATGATGCGGTCACTGAGTCTNTCGATACCTGTACAGACAGCAGGCTCCCATCCAAGATTAAACCCATACTGCGTTGACAACGCCCAGCGGGCCATTCGCTCGCCCACCTCCACTTTCTTTTGGGGATGGTACCAGTTTACCTGTTGGTCATAAGCAGCAGCATAGCCTGTATTGGGTAAATCCCGAAAGGCATTGAACTGTCCCTCACGAATAGCTGGTGCAGCATCCAACATTCTCAATTCATAATTATCCAGGGTCTGTGGTTCACCACCGGCACTCAACTCCATGATGCCAAAAGGCAAATTTTTGTTGTTGAACAATTCTCTCCAGTCATTGATCAATGCCTTGTAGTTTGCTGCGTACAATTTGGGTCGGGCATCGCCCAGGGCATTGTTGTAGCCCTGATGAAACACTGCTCCTTTTACACTGAGTCCGCCAATCAAAGCCACCATTCCCGTATAGGAAGCTCCGGGAAAGTTCCTGTCCAGTGAAGGCCTTATCGAAGGCGCCACCGGTTTGGGCGCAGGTTCCAATCCCTGGCTTTTGAGAACCAGATTTCTTTTCTCCCAATTGCTGATTTTTGTCTTCAGGTCTTCAACCGGATCATAGGCTGCTTCCTTTTCATTCCATTGCTTCAGCAAAGCACTGTTTTCAGGCATTTTCATCAATGTCTTTGGATTCAACCATGCCTCTACAGTCGTTCCTCCCAAAGAAACATCAATCAAACCAATGGGTACCTGGCTGACCAAATGTAGTCTCCGACCGAAAATATAGCCTAGTCCGGAAAATGTTGCAACTGTTGAAGGAGAGCAGGTAAACCAATACCCTTTTTTGTCGTATCTATCGAGCCATGAATCATATTCATTTATTCTTTCAAAATCTTTCTTGGGCAATAGACCGGCAGAACTCGGAATGGTCATGAGGCGAATNTTGGGAAAATTGGCTGAAAGGGTTTCAGCATCCCCATGAAAAAGCCTTGCCAAATCCATCTCCATGTTGCTTTGCCCTCCAAGTATCCATATATCCCCAACCAAAACATTGGTGAATACAACCGAATTGCTTTTGCCAGAAACTTTTAAATCCTGCGGATTTGAATTGGCGCTCATTGGATCAAGGTATACAATCCACTCCCCTTGCGGATTGGCAGAGGTTGATTTAACCTGACCCCCAAATTCAATGTTGATTTTTTCTGATGGATCGGCCCATCCCCATACCTTGACAGGTTGGTCGCGCTGCAACACCATGTTGTTGTCAAAAATATGGTGCGGACGAACTTGTGAGAACAATGAACCACCCAATAACAAAAACAATAAAAACATCATCGCTGCAGGAGCTGTCCATGATAGATATTTCATACTGTAAGTTTAGCCAATAAATTTTAGAGTAAGAGTAAACAATTCTTCACCTGTTTTAACCCGATTTTATCAGNTCAATAGGATATCTAAGCAACAAGCGATAAATTCAAGTATTGGGCTCAGTACCTGAACCCTTTTGATAAATGTAAAAAATGAGGCATAAATCTAGCTATATACGCGTCAGATTCATGGGGTTATCAACCACTGTTTTTGCATTTTTTGCCATTTCACTTTCATCTTTTGAACAAAACAAGCAAGCCCCGGATTCTCAGTTGCAGCGCATGAAGGATAATCACCTTCTATGGTTGTCAAAGGGTACTTCACCTGACCTATCGGTTGAATTCGATCCGGCAGCTGTTCGACCTGAAACTGCTGACACAATTACCCATCACATGTCCGTTTGGGAAACAATCAAACCTGGCGTTCACAGTGGCTTTGGATCCACTGATATTGCCTACTCAAAAAATATTCCGCCTACAGGAAAACTTGGAGAAAGCATCAATCTTCAGGGCTGGAAAGGAGAAAGGATCAATTGCCTCTTGCTTGTTTGGTCTGCTGAAAAAAAAGATGAGGTCATTGTCAGGGCAAGTCCGTTTCGCAACAGTGATCATCAACTCGATAAGGGAATCACCTCCATATCTACCGTCAATTATGTTTTGAGCAATGAATTTGCTGGCGGATGCGGTACCAGGGATTTGGATAAATCTCCATCACAGATGAGTCCTGACCTGCTCAAAAAAGCCAATAAATTTGGCATCAATTCCCAAGAGACAAAACCTATATGGATTGCTGTTGAAATACCACCACAGGCGCCCCCAGGGGTTTACAAGGGAAACATTTCAGTTGAATCGACGTTCGGCACAGTAAACCATGCAATAACATTGGAAGTGATTAACAAGTCTCTTCCGGCGCCTTCAGCATGGTCCTTCCATCTTGACCTTTGGCAGAATCCCTATGCAGTTGCAAGGTTTAACGGGGTAAAATTATGGTCACAAGAACACATCAATCTTTTGAAACCTTTGTTGACCATGCTTGCCCAAGCGGGACAGAAATGCATCACCACAACACTGATTGAGGACCCTTGGGCGGGTCAGACATTTGATCCATATGGGTCCATGATCAAGTGGGTCAAAAAAGCGGATGGCACTTGGTCCTATAACTATTCGGTATTTGATCTCTATGTCAACCTTGCTATGGAATCAGGGATAAAAGCACAAATCAATTGCTATTCAATGGTTCCCGTTGGCAATAAATTTTCGTGGTTTGATGAAAAGTCTTCCAAAACCATCACCATTGAATCGATACCAGGAACAAAGGCATATGAGGACATGTGGACAAGCTTCTTGCGTGATTTCAAAGCCCATCTGAAGGCCAAGGGTTGGTTGAATAAAACGGCCATTGCGCTTGATGAACGGGAAGAAGAAGAAATGAAAAAAATGTTCGTTTTTTTGAAGGAGGCAGCACCTGAATTGAAAATTTCTATGGCTGGCTTCTATTATGGCAAAATCAACCCGGCCATTTATGATTTCAGTTCCAACTGGAGACATGTTGATACACTTGCCGGGGATGTTATTGATGCCAGAAGACGTTCTGGCCTAAAAACAACCTATTATGTGGCCTGCGGAATACCAAAGCCCAATAATTTCACGTTTTCACCTCCTGCTGAATCCTGCTATGAGGGCTGGTTTGCCTCGGCCATGGGGTTCGATGGATTCTTGAGATGGGCCTATAACAGCTGGCCTGAAAACCCTTTGCTGGATTCCAGGTACATCCGGTGGCCAAGTGGAGATACTTATTTTGTTTACCCAAACGCCCAAAGTTCAGTACGGTTTGAAAGACTCAGGGAAGGCATTCAGGACTATGAGAAAATAAGAATATTGCGCAAAGAACTGGCAGAACATCCATCAAGGAAAGCCGCTGCCGCCAGAGAAGAATTGAATAATTTCATGAGCAGCATCAACACCAAAACACTTGACAAGCGATCTGCAGCAGATGTTATCAATGAAGGAAAAAAATTATTGGCTGAGATTGCCAGATCTGTTGATGGATACAAAGTAGAACGACAAAGATGACAATATACAATGCAGTAGAAATAACAGTTGGAATACAGCATAAACCAATGAAATTTGCAACAGCGCTACAATACAATCATAGCCTTTGCTCAGCGGTTATCCTAATCACCTTTTTGTTTACCACTGCATATGGTCAAACGCAGAAAATAGAAAACAAGCATTTGTCTGGGACCAAAAATAAAGCATTGCCAAATCTTGTGCTGATTGTTGCAGACGATCTGGGCTATGGTGACCTGGGAATCCAGGGCAGCAAACAGATTCCAACACCAAATATTGATCAGCTTGCCAGGGAAGGAATAATTTTTACAAATGGATATGTCTCCTCTCCAGTGTGTGCTCCTTCCCGCGCAGGCCTCCTGACCGGAAAACACCAGGCAGGTTTTGGTTTTAATGATAACCTTGCTGGTAATCAACCCGGATTTGATGCCAATTATCTCGGTCTTCCGTTAAGGGAACAAACCCTTGCCAACAAACTGAAGTCGCTGGGTTATGCCACAGGGCTGATCGGTAAATGGCACCTCGGTGCAGCACCTCATTTTAATCCGGTCAACAGGGGATTTGATGAGTTCTGGGGATTTCTGGACGGAGGGCACGATTATTTTACTGCAAAACCGGATGGATCCGGTATGGAATCAGCCATACATTGCAATTACAAGAAACCCGATCCGCTTACTTACATGTCCGATGACATAGGAAATGAAAGCGTTGGTTTTATCAGGCGCCACAAAAACCATCCTTTCTTTTTGTATGCAGCTTTCAACGCCCCTCATGCACCCATGCAGGCAACAGATGAGGACCTGAAATTATTCAGCCATGTCAAAGACAAATTAAGACAAACCTATTGCGCCATGGTCTACCGGCTGGATCAAAACATTGGAAAAATACTGAAAACAGTTCAGGAGCAAGGCCTGGAACGCAATACTGTGGTGGTTTTCATCAGCGATAACGGAGGGCCCGCCAATTCAATTTCGAATGGCTCCATCAATGCTCCTCTCCGCGGACAAAAAACCACATTGCTGGAAGGAGGGATCAGGGTACCCTTCTTTTTAAAATGGCCCGCCATGCTGGATGGCGGAAAAAAATGCACAGACCCTGTTTCTGCACTTGACATCTGCCCTACTTTCATTGATGCTGCCGGTGGCACCGTATCAGAAAAAGATCATTATACGGGTGTCAGTATTTTACCTTACTTGACAGGCCAGACAAAACAGATACCGCATCAAACAATGGAATGGCGCTATACTGCGGGCTGTGCCCTTCGGGAAGGGGACTGGAAATTGATCAGGTTGCCAGACCGCTTGCCCATGCTTTATCATCTTTCTGTGGATATTGCTGAAGAACATGATGTATCAGCTTCATATCCGGACAAGACCCGGTCGATGTTAAAAAAACTGGGAACATGGGAGTTGCGTCTTCCTCATCCTGTCTTTCATGAGCCAGCAGATTGGAGAATCCGCCACATAGGATTTTACGATGCAACATACCAGCTTGTTCAACCAAAACAATGAATCAATATTTTAAACAATAAAAATGAACAAAAAGAATTTTACATTTCTCTTCTTTCTGACAACGCACCTGTTCATTTTCTGTGATTTCATTGTTGCGCAAAACCAATCAACCCAAAAGGGTTATGACAGGAAAGAAACCATGGCCATGAGCAACAAGCTGATCCATGGCTGGAATACCTGGAATACGCGCAGTGTATTGTCTCATGTATTGTTGCCTGAATGTTTTTCCATCAACCTTGCCTTGAAAGACCAGCAAGGTAAAATCCTGGAGGAAACCCTGATTGGCCGGGATCATTATGATAGCAAGGAGCAGGTAATCGCTGGGCCACATGCCTATGATGGTGCTTACACGGAACTAGAAGTAGAATGGCACAATATCCGGCTACGGGTGCAGAGCGCATCTGTAAACAATGAACTCTACATACTGGTAAGCCCATTGAAAGCAACAGCTGCTGACTCGTTGCTGATAACGCCCCGGATGTTGTGGAACAGAAAAGGTGAAGTAAAAATTGATCAGCATTTGATTGTTGGAAATACACCAACGAATACAATCAAAGTCTATGTCAATGGAAATACCAAAACAAAATCTTCCAGCGCCTTCCACATTCCTTTANACAAAAAAATCGCCATTTCATCAGGCATGTCAAAGCCGGTGGAACTTGTTGAGAACATGATCAAAAAGGCGAAACTAAAATTCGAGTCAGAAAGGTTCAAGGCAGATAAAACTCCGGAGGCATATGATGCCATGCAAACAGTGCTTGCATGGACTACCATTTATGATCCGAACAACCACAGGATCATCAACCCGGTAAGCCGCACGTTTTCGAATGATTGGGTACTGTTCGGGTGGGATACTTATTTCGCAGCCTACATGTTATCACTTGACAACAAGGAGCTGGCCTATGCCAATGCCATTGCCATTACAAAAGAGATTACAGACAGGGGATTTGTACCCAACAACTCCCAGTTTGGGCATAAAAGTGAAGACCGGACGGAACCTCAGGTTGGATCCATTGTTGTGAGGGAAATTTACAGGAAATACCAGGAGAAATGGTTTTTACAAGAAGTATACAATGAGTTGCTCAGCTGGAACCGTTGGCGCGCGGCCAACAGGGACATAGACGGATACCTGGTGCATGGCACAGATCCTTATGATTATGGCAAGAGTAAATCTCGTTCAGCCACTGAATCCGGAAAAATGAAGGCTGCCAAATGGGAATCAGGAATGGACAATTCTCCCATGTGGGACGATGCAAGTTTTGACAGCATAAACCACCGCATGCTGATGGCCGATGTGGGATTGATGAGCCTGTACATTGCCGATTGCCAGAGTCTGTCTGAGATAGCGACTGTTTTAGGAAATGAGGATGATGCAAAAGAATTAAATCAAAGAGCAGAAAAATATTCCAACAAGCTCAAGACACTTTGGGATGATCAGTTTGGTCTTTACCTCAACAAAGACCTGGTAACAGGAAAATTCAGTTATCGTTTGACACCTACATTGTTTTATCCCTTGCTGACAAAAGTTCCGAGTCTGGAAAAAGCCTCAAGGATGATGAAGGAACATTTTTACAATCCAAATGAATTTTGGGGAGATTACATCTTGCCTTCTGTTGCACGCAATGACAAAGCGTTTAATGATAACCATTACTGGAGGGGCAGGATCTGGGCACCATTGAATTTCCTGGTATACCTGGGTATGAGAAACCATGACTTGCCTGGTGCCAAAAAAGATTTGGTTGAAAAGTCGAAAAACCTGCTGTTAAAAACATGGCTGAGTGATCGCCACGTATGCGAAAATTATCATGCCGAAACCGGAAATGGCGGTGAAGCCAATACCTGGAGTGATGCATTTTATCACTGGGGCGCATTGCTGGGTTTCATGGACATCATGGAAAAAGGATATGTTCCCTCACCGCAGGCGCCTTTGAATTTTTTAAAAAAATAAAAGCAGTCTTCCCCTTAAAAATCATTACCATCACTAAAAATTTAAACACGTGAAACTTAATCGTTCTTTCCTGCTGCAGCTTTTTTTCATGCTCCCGGTTTGGGTATTGGCACAAAAAGAAAATATCGACCAGGAGGCAATGAAAAAAATCAGAAATGAAGGATTAATGAATTCCAAAGTGATGGATATTGCCTTTCAGATCACTGAAGTCAGCGGACCAAGGGTAACCAATTCACCAGGATTTATGCGTGCCGCCAATTACGCCATAAACCAATTTACCCAATGGGGATTGGTCAATGCCAGACTGGACCCATGGGGTGAATTTGGGAAAGGGTGGGAATTAGAAAAATCGTATGTAGCCATGACGGCGCCCTGGTTCAGGTCACTTATTGCTTATCCCAAAACCTGGTCAGCAGGAACCAATGGGCCAAAAGCAGGTGAAGTGCTTTTGATCTCGGCAAAAGATTCAGCAGAACTGGAAGCCTACCGAAACAAAATAAAGGGGAAGGTTTTGATTCTTGATAACCTGATCGTGTATGAACAAAGTTATAAGCCGGCAGCTGTGCGCAGAACAGATGAGGACCTGCAAATACTGGGTAAAGTAACCGAAGCTGAAGACACGGCTGCCATGCGCAGAAGAAGGGAAAGAAACAATGCGCAAAATGGTGTTCCAAGGGGTGTGCTCGCTGCACTAAAAAAAATGGCCGTAAAGGAAGGCGCCATTGCCATTTTGAGTTCCGCCGCAGAAAATCACAGCGGTACTGTATTTGTATTGCAGGCGGGCCCCTACAAAATAACGGATCCGGAAAATTTTCTGGACATCGCGATTGGTCTTGAAGACCATAACATGATCATTCGTTTGTTGAAAAACGGCACTCCTGTTAAAATGGATGTAGACGTAAAAACAAATTTCGAATCTACAGATACAAAGGGTTACAATGTAATTGCTGAAATTCCCGGCACTGATAAAAATTTAAAAGATGAAATAGTGATGCTGGGTGCTCATCTTGACTCCTGGCCTGCGGCGACTGGCGCAACTGATAATGCAGCAGGTGTTTGCGTCATGATGGAGGCCGTACGCATTTTAAAAGCCATAGGCATCCAGAACAGAAGAACCATTCGCATCGCCTTGTGGAGCGGAGAAGAACAGGGTTTGCTGGGATCAAGAGGCTACATAAAAAAAACCTTTGGCGATCCTGCCACCATGCAATTGTTACCCGCACATGATAAATTCTCAGCATACTTCAATCTGGATTACGGTACAGGAAAGATTCTTGGCATTCACCTGCAGGGAAATGAGGCAGCCCGTTCCATTTTTGAAGAGTGGTTTACCCCCTTCCATGACCTTAGGGCCAAAACAGTTACCATTCAAAATACAGGAAGCACTGACCATATCTCATTTGATGTTATCGGATTGCCTGGATTTCAGTTTGTCCAGGATCGAATCATCACCCAGCACAGCAACATGGACAGCTACGACCATTTGATGCCGGAGGACCTCAAACAATCAGCCACCATCACTGCTGCATTCATCTACAATGCTGCCATGAGGGATCAGAAACTGCCAAGAAAAGCATTGCCAAAACCACTTTCAATCGATCCGGTGACAGGTTCAAAGCGTTAGGGGCAATAAATTTTTTGGACAACCAATAAAACAGGGAAATGATAAAAATGAAAAGATTCAATGCGTGGATTGCTGCTTTGCTTTTAACGCAGTTTGTATTGGTGCACTTGAACATTGCAGCACAGGAAAAACTTACACTGCTGGGGAATCGGTTTTTGACATTCAGCACGGTGGTTAGGGTGAACCAGATCGAAACTTCCCGTGATCAATTTCATGGAACCGATGAATCGGGAATCCATTCTCCGGAAGGAGCACGCAAGTTTCGGGAAACCATAGAAAACAGTTGGCCGGGCGCAAGGATTACCTGGTCATTCAGCTGGCTCGCTTTAAAGGACCAACGGCAGAACTACGTGGACTTGAGGAAACAGGTTGTCGCTTATCATAAAAAATATGGCGATGAGATTACTTTTTTACCCGGTGGCTATTTTGCCAACATGTACAATACCCGTGAGCAGGTTAACCGTGACCTGCATGAAGGGTTGCAGATGGTTTCTGAGATGGTTGGTGGTGGATACAGGCCCAAGAGTGTGATTGCAGGTTTTCTTGCTGCTGAAAACCAGCAGTACCTNGCAGAAAAAGAAGGCATTCATGTATGCCAGGGCAATATCTGGAGTCAGTATGCTGTAGACAATGGGGATGGGGAAGGTTCAATTTCATATCCTTATTATCCATCGCGTGAACATTTTTGCAAGCCAGCACAGGGAAAAAAAGACATGATTGATTGTGTCAATCTTGATGGCTGGACGGTTGATTTCCTGAATGCCAGGTATCCTGTTCCCAGATTTATCAACGGGATCAGGTGCGGCAGTCGTCAAGGTGTGGGGCCAATCGAAACCATCCTCCGACAGGGCACCGAAATTGGAACCAGTGAAATGCTGGCAACCACTGCCGCACATTTCGATACAGGGTTTGCCCTTAATAAATTTGCATGGGTAACTTCCATTTGGGAAATGAGCCTTGTTGAAGCGTATAAAGTATATGGCTACAATGGTCGCAATGGACTCGATGGTCTTGAAATATGGCTGAAGGAAATACGGCGAAGGTGGCCACAGGCAAAATGCATCACGCAAGGGGAATTTGGNATGCTCTGGAGAGAACAATACAAAAACAATGACAGCATCAACTATCAGTTTGTTCAGCGTGGATCTGGCATTTGCGGATCAGAAGCTGAAATGGAAATCAAGTGGTTCATGAACAAAGATTTCAGGATGGCACTGTTAAGGGACTGGAAAGCCAATAGCCCAGAAAAGTTGATTGATTTCACAAGATATGATCTTAAGGCGGTCGAGCCTGAAGACCCACTACCAAACAAGAACACCCGGAACTGGAGCCTGTTTAACCGACTTAACCAAAAAGGGTTACGACCACAGGACAAGCCAATAAGATTAGAAGAATTGAACAGAGAAGAGCAGGCAATCATAAGGGGGAGGTATTCCGGATTGTTTGCTGGTGATGCTACAACGAACAGTTCAAGTGGTGAAGCCAGCAGTTTACCAAAGGTGCTGAAAATGAAACAATACCAATAACATAGATGATTTTAAAAAATTAAAAACCTTAATCATGAAATACTTATTTATGAATAAACGTAGACTAACGCTAATATTGCTTGGAAGTTTTATTTTCTTATCAATGATGCCAAAAGCGCAAAACAGGGATATCAGCTACCTGTCTTCGGGTGGAAAACTAAACCCATTGCAGGCCATCATGGATATCAGGCATTATACGATCGCGCTGGATGTTGATATTGAGAAAAAAACCATCCAGGGAAATGTGGAAGTTGAAATGCTTTTATCAAAATCTGCTGATACAATTTTACTGGACCTGGTTCATTTGTTAACGGTGAGCAAAGTAAGCGCAAATGGCAAGCAGGTGAATTTTTTACAAAAAAATGATAAGATTTACATAACTGCCAAAGCAGCATTCCCAATGGGTAAGCAAATCGTAAAGGTGGAATATGGCGGAGAACCTCCCATTGCAGTAAGGCCCCCATGGACAGGTGGCTTTACCTTCACCAAAGATAGAAGTGGAAACGATTGGGTAGCCATCAATTGTCAAAAAGAAGGGGGACGGGTTTATTTTCCCTGCAAGGACCATCCCAGCGACGAACCCAATGAAGGGGTTGACATGTTCATTACCGTTCCGGCAAACCTGGTGGTTGCTGCTCCCGGTTTGTTAAAAGAAGTGACTGCCAAGAAAAATAAAAAAACCTATCACTGGAAAACCAATTATACCATCAGCAATTACTGTACGGTGTTTAATATTGGAAAGTACAAAGTTGTAAGCAAAGACTATACCACTGTAGATGGAAACATCGTTCCCATTCAATTCTATGTTTTAGAGGAGGATACGGCATATGCGTCAAAAGTAATTGAACTCAAGGAGAGAGACACCAGGGTGCTTGAGAAATACTTTGGTGAGTACCCATGGGCAAAAGAAAAAATCGGGATTGCTGCAGTGCCCAATTCTGGCATGGAGCACCAAACAATGATCACATTTCAAAACAAGTTTGTTTACTCAAAAATTGGTGTACATGACTATTCGGCCAATCTATACCATGAATATGCACACGAATGGTTTGCAAACAAAGTAACCAACAAAGACTGGGCGCACATGTGGATCCAAGAAGGCATTACAACCTATGCTGAAGCGTTGATTCACTATGAACTGGGAGGACAGGCCGCCTACGATGAAATCATCAATCGACACAAAAGATCTACCAGAAACAAAAAACCAATGGTTGGTGGTGAAGAGCTATCAGAAGATGAAGCGTACGCTGGCAGGGATATTTATGCAAAAGGTTCATATTTTATGCACAGCTTAAGATACGTACTGGGTGATGAAATATTTTTGCCAACCTTGAAAAAACTCGCAACAGATCCAAGATATACTTATGACAATTTTGTTACCACAAAAGATGTAGAAGAATTGTTCAGCACGGCATCGAAGCAAGACTTAAAGCCTTTTTTCAATTTCTACGTATACACCAATGAAGTACTCGATATTTCAGTGAAAGAAGTTGGGTACCAAAAGTATCAGATTACACTGAATAATTTCTTCATGCCGTTGCCCCTTGATATTGGCCCGGCAGACAAAAGCACCAGAACAATGATTGGCAAGGAAGGAATTGTGGTATCCAGCAATGGGGCTCCACAAGTAGATGCCAAGGGACATTATTTGAAAAAAATAACCATACAATAATGAAATACAAATATGTTGCGCTAACAACGATTTTATCTGTTCTTGCCATTTTTTGCCGTGCAGATAATTATCCTCGAAATTATTCGATTGATGTTTTACATTATCTGTTTGAATTGAAGTTATCTGACAATACTGATGAAATATTTGGAAAAGCCAGTATTGCTGTGTTGTTCAAAACAAATGATGTAAAAGAAATCAGGCTTGATTTGATCAATACAAATGGAAAATATCTGCAAAAAGGCATGGTGGTGGAGTCGGTAACCTACAACAATACCAAGGCCAGTTTTAGCCACAAAAATGATGCGCTGATTATTCAGTTATCCAGNAGGGTATCGAAAGATTCCACCATTACTTTTATCATTCAATACCACGGCGTGCCTGCGGGAGGCTTGAGAATTGGGCCTACCAAATATGGGGACCGTAGTTTTTTCAATGAAAACTGGCCAAACAATGCACGCCACTGGTTGCCAGCCATTGATCACCCATATGATAAGGCAACCAGCGAGTTTAAGGTAACGGCACCATCCAAATACAAAGTGGTATCCAACGGTCTCCTGCTGGAAGAGTCAACAATAGACAAAGAAAACAAACTCACCCACTGGAAACAGTCTATTCCTGTATCCAGCTGGTTGTTCGTTTTGGGTGTTGCTGAATTTGCAGTTCAACATGTTGGAAAATTTGATGGCAAGGATATTCAAACATGGGTCTATCCCCGGGACAGAGAAAAAGGATTTACTGATTTTGCAGAACCCACCAAACAGGTGCTTGAATTTTATTCAACATATGTAGGACCATACGCGTATGAAAAATAGGCCAACATTCAATCCCCCAGTGTAGGTGGGGGGATGGAAACTTCATCTGCCATATTTTATGCTGAGAACCTGGTAACGGGTAAATATGAAAAAAGATTAAGAAATGTAGTGATTCATGAAATTGCCCACCAATGGTTTGGGAATGCAGTTACTGAGAGCACCTGGGATGATGCCTGGCTGAGCGAAGGATTTGCCACTTTTTTCAGCATGTTGTTTCAAGAGCACGCCTATGGCCACGAAGAGTTTGTTGCAGCCATAAAAAATTCCCGTAAATCAGTATACAACTTTTCAAAAAAGGATTCTACTTATAGTATAGTCGCTCCACGCTCTGCCGAAACGGATCCAGTAACAACTGGAATCACTTATCAAAAAGGTGCATGGGTATTGCACATGTTAAGGGAGAAAATCGGCCATGATAATTTCAGAAAAGGCATTCAGGCCTATTATGCAAAGTACTTCAATGCCAATGCCACTTCTGAAGACTTCAAGCGGGAAATGGAGAAGGTTTCAGGCCAGAACCTGACAACGTTTTTCAATCAATGGTTATACAAACCCGAGAACCTGAAAATTTCTGCGCATTGGGAATATGATGCCAATGCACAACAAATTCTATTGAGCATCAAACAAACACATTACAGTGGATTTGTTTTTGATTTTCCAATTGAAATAGAAATTGTTGATGCTAAAACCAATGGTACAGAAATAATGAAGTTTACTGTAAACACCAAGGAGGCAATCATACCCATCAAATACAATAAGAATCCCAGTTCAATTAAATTTGATCCAAGAACAGTTTTGCTGGCTGAAATTGAAATGAAATAGGCTTTTAGCAGAACACAAATAAAAATAAATGATCACAATCATCTGGATTACCCTCATTGCATTTTCACTCTGGTTTATCTATTTTTTTGCGAAGGATATTCGTTTGCACAAAAATCAGCTGGGCGATGCCAGCTGGGTGAAAACAGCTTTCATCGGGTTCCTGGTGAATTTTTTTGATGTTCTTGGTATTGGTGCATTTGCCCCCCAAACTGCCTTGTTGAAATTTACCAAACAAACACCGGATAGGTTGATACCGGGTACAATGAACGTTGCCAACACAATTCCCGTCCTGATCCAGGCAATTGTATTTATCCAAATCATTGAAGTTGATCCGGTTACCTTGGTGGTCATGTTTACTACCGCCACTATTGGTGCAACTGTTGGAGCAGGATTTGTATCCAGGCTTTCTGAGAACAAAATAAGGCTGACCATGAGCATTGCATTGTTGATTACAGCAGGCTTTATGTTTGCCAATAAAATGAATTGGATTCAGGGTCAGGGAAATGCTATTGGACTTCATGGATGGAAACTATTTGTTGCAGCAGCCGTAAATTTTGTTCTTGGTGCAATGATGACTGTTGGTGTTGGACTTTATGCACCCTGCATGGCAATGGTTTTTTTGCTGGGGCTATCTCCTTTAGTGGCCTTCCCTATCATGATGGGATCCTGTGCATTCCTGATGCCACCAGCCTCTTTTAAATTCATAAAAGCAGGCGCCTACAACCGAAAAGCTGCACTGAGTATGGCGCTGGCAGGAACAATTGCAGTGTTGATTGCTGCATTTATTGTAAAATCCCTGCCCCTTGATACGCTCAAGTGGATTGTTTTGGTGATTGTTTTGTATACATCGGTCAGTATGCTTTACAGTACCCTGCGGCAATCGCGAATCACCAACAGCTCAGCTGTGATCATCTTGTTTTTACTGGCCGCTGCTTTCACATTTCCTGTTGATGTTGATGCGAGACCAACAATATCGAAAAATGATACCAGTCCGGGAATCAATGTGGTATCGCTACATTGTGAAAACCAAAATAATCCTTTAGGGATTGATGTTGCCCATCCAAAATTTGGATGGATTTTACAATCCAAAGCAGGAGAGCGTGGGCAATACCAGACAGCCTATCAGATTCAGGTTGCCAGCAGCCTTGCACTCCTGAATGCCGGAAAGGCAGATCTTTGGAACAGTGGAATCATCAGCAATATCGCATCCAACAATATCAGCTACAAAGGCAAGCGCCTCACAGCTGAAAAAAGGTATTACTGGCGGATAAAAATATGGGACAATCGAAAAAAAGCATCCGCCTGGAGCAGTCCTGCCTTTTGGGAAATGGGATTACTGGACAGGGCAGATTGGAAAGGAAAATGGATTGAAGAGGTCAGGGCCTCTTCTGATGAAACCAAAACCCTTTATGAAGACAAGCCAGCCCCTCTTTTCAGGAGAGCATTTACATTGTCACGAAAAATAAAAAAAGCTGTGATGCATGTCAGCGGGATAGGCTATTACGANGCTTTTCTCAATGGCAACAAGGTTGGNAATAAACTGCTTGATCCAGGCTGGACAGATTATTCAAAAAGAATCTTTTACAGCACCTATGATGTTACCTCCCAGCTGGCAACCGGAAACAATTGCGTAGGCATGGTATTGGGAAATGGCTGGTACAATCCATTGCCAATGAAATTCTGGGGGCG
>Ga0063231_10000064_pt1 | contig 23080 bp, 27 predicted proteins | sample LauGreSu1BDMLBSD_2_FD_56231 | JGI IMG/M metagenome (GOLD analysis project Ga0063231, IMG submission 56231) | Freshwater lake microbial communities from Lake Michigan, USA - Su13.BD.MLB.SD v2 (version 2) | ecosystem: Environmental > Aquatic > Freshwater > Lake | place: Lake Michigan, USA...
CTCCAACACCTCCCGTATCTTGCTGGACAAACTCTGGCTCCCCTTATTGCAGCGGCGCTAACCTAGTACAAAATCAAACTGACCCTTGCGGTGGTGCAGGAACCAGAACTGTTACCGTCACTGTAAATGGTTGCGTTGTGCCTCCTACAACTCCTTTATCCTGTTGCCAAGACGATGACGCTGGTTTCTGTAACGGTGGAGTTTGGTTCCAATATCAGTATGACCCTTGCGGTGGAACCAGTTGCGGAGCTAGAAATACAGGCGGTTCTTGCATTTCCCCACCAACTGCACCACCAACTCCACCACCAACTTCACCCGTGTGTCTTCCTACAGGCTCAATTACTGTTGGAAACTGTACTATCACTTTTGATAGTTGTGGCGGTGCAAATACTGTATGCCCAGAGACGCCTACTACAACACCTTCGCCAACTCCACCACAACCAACACCACCGCAGCCAACTCCACCTAATACATCACCAGGTCCTTTTGCCCCTTGGCCAGAATATTTTTATACAGGCGTTGGCGGTACACCGCAAGCACCTAGGCCTACGTACCCTTACTACTGCCTATCTGTTGACAGCATGATTCCTACTCCAAATGGAGATAAGAGACTTGCTGATTTAGTAATTGGTGACCAGATTATCTCAGCAAGGTTTGAAGAAGTTGACCCAGATGACCCTAATGCTGATTTAATTGTTGACACTTGGTCTTCTGACAGCTTTACATACCGTGAGCTAGATATCACTACCGTAGTAAATATACGTGAGTGGGAAGAGACTGGGCGCTACACAATTAATAACCGAATAAAGGTTACTGGTTCTCACCCATTTATTGCCAAAGAGTCTGCGGATGGGCGCTACTATTACACACGAGCAGCCCAGCTTGTAGAAGGAGACATGCTGTTTGACGGTGACTTAGAAGCTTGGGTCCCAGTACACAGCATAGATTACGAGCCAAATGTACGTTTTAAGGTACGAACACTTAGTACCGAGCCCTATGATATGTTCTTTGCAGAGGGTATACTAGTACACAACAAGTAAAGGATACACACATGGAATCAAAAATTGTTGCACCAGGAGTAATGCTATTTGAAAACATAGTCGATGACTATAAAGAACTAGTAGAGGAAATTGAGGCTGTAACTAGCTGCCCATCTAAGGTAATTAGATGGAAACGAGCTACTGTAGGCTCTACTATTGCAGGCGCAACAACAACTCCTGCTAGGACTAATTCTTCTGTTACTGTACAGGCTGATTGGGCTATTCTTGACAACCCAGACTTAGCGGCTGGCGGCAAATTAGCTGTAAAACTGCTTAATAAAATCCAAGATGCATATGATTTATATAAAGAGCAGTACCCAAACGTAAACTCAGCAGAACTCCCAATTGCCCCAATTATTTTAAAGTATCAAACTGGCCAAGAGTATAAAATGCATGCTGACGCTGGCGGTGGAAACGACCGCGTCCTGTCTTTGGTGTGGTACGTAAATAACGAGTATGAAGGCGGGGAGATTGAATTTCCGTACTTTAATTATAAACTAAAACCGCCTGCTAACTCTATTCTCTTTTTCCCTTCTAATTACATTTATTCCCATATTGCAAATCCAGTAAAAGAAGGAACAAAGTATGCTGTCGTTATGTGGATATTGGAGGATAAAACTAGATAATGAAGTACTTTGCTGAAGATAAATACATGGGTACTCGGCCTATAGTAAAAGAGCCTATGTTAGTTAGTGATATTTTAGATGAAAACAGGTTTAAAGAAGTTGTAGATATAGTTAATAACTACACTTTAGAAGAGCTTAATTATGACAGGGCCTTCGGTAGATTTATGTTAAAAGGCGGAAACGGTGGAATGCCAGACCAGCTACTAGAAGAGTGTTTGCAAAAAGCAAGAGATATATTTGAAAGCCCTACGCTTCTTCCCACGTATGCCTTATATGTAAGATATAAAGGTGCTAGAGCTAATTTATTGCGCCATAAGGATAGTAACGCCTGTACATATACTCTTGATTTATGCATAACACAAGATGTGGAATGGCCCCTTTACGTTGAAGAAAAAGAGTATGTACTTCAACCAAACCAAGCCCTGTGTTTTTATGGGGAAGACCAAATGCACTGGAGAGGCCCGTACCCAGAAAAAGACAAAAATGTGGTAGATATGCTATTTCTTCATTACGCAGAGCCAGACCACTGGTGGTTTACCGAAGGTCGAGCTTTCTATCATAACGTGATTCTTTCTAACCATAAGTCGTCTATGTAATGCCCGTAATTAAGTTTTATCCTACTGACGAAGAGGCTGGTGGCTTTTCTCCCGCCCCAGTACCCGTCCGTACCATGATGCCAGAGTGGTTTAGAAAACTACCTCCTTATTTGACTAAGGAGAAGGAGATTGTAAAGGCAACAGAGCACTCTGAAAATGGCGGTCATTTTTTAAACGTAACTGGTAAAAAATGCATGTCTATGATTGATACCTTCACTACTGGCTATTATTTTCTATGCCCAGTTGATATCTACATTGATTCTACGAACCCAGAAAAAATAGAGACTAAATGGAGAAATCCACGTTATGAGTTTATTTTAACCCATAACCCAGAACAAGTGGGAGATTATCCGATGGGCGACGTTTTTCATAAAGATATTTTAAGATGGGTTCCTTTTTGGGCCGCTGTAACGCCAGACGGGTATAGCACACTAATAATTACCCCGTCACATAGACCAGACCTGCCTTTTGTAACAATGACTGGGATTATAGACACAGACGGAATGCCGTCAGCTGGTGCTTTGCCATTTCATGTTAAAAAAGATTATAAAGGCATCATTAAGCGTGGAACCCCAATTGCTCAAGCTATACCGTTTAAAAGAGAGTCTTGGGAGTCAGAAATCATGGAAGAAAGAAGCCAAGAAGTACGTGATAGACTAAATTTGATAAACTCTACGTTTTCAGGGATGTATCAAGAAAACATGTGGGAAAAGAAAGAGTACAAATGAGCAACATATCAGATAGGTTTAGAAATAGTGGAAAAGGCAAAAACCTTCCAAAACCAGTACGTCCATGGGATTTATTAAAGACTAACGAGCCTCGGGCTACCGATGAAGTGGCTTCAGATAGGTTAACTATCTGCAGACAGTGCCCAGAGTTGATTCAAACAACTGGTCAATGTAAAAAATGCGGATGTTTTATGAATTTAAAGGTAAAATTAGCAAAAGCCTACTGCCCATTGCATAAATGGATGCACACTACAGATTTGGAACTAGATAATGAGCAACCCGAAGATACTAGTAAGCATAGTTAGCTATAAAGACCCAGAGTTCTATGCTTCTGTAAAATCGCTTTGGGAAACCGCGCAGTACAAAGACTCTATTATCTTCTCATTAGTAGATGAGGATGACGAACCAAAAGATTTTTCATTTATTCCAGAAGCTAACCTAATATACAGGCACTACCCAACTACTAAATACTACGGTGGGCTTTGTTGGGCTAGAAATTTAGCTACAAAAGTAGATGTTGATTACGATTATTTTATGCAATTTGACTCCCATACACGCGGTCGTTATGGGTGGGATAAAAGAGGGTACGAAAACTATAAATATATAGAAGCCGCGTTTCCAGAAGAGAAAGTTATGATTTCTTACGCCCCGCCGTCTTACTCACACGATGCACTTGGTAATGAGGTGTTTGGGGAGTTTAAAGGAGAAAAAAATTATGGTAGATGCGGGTTAGATTACAGAGGCTTTGCCCCTGGGTATGAATTTCCTAGGTACGTAGAGTTACGAGCTACAGAAGTTATTAAAAGTCATTGGACTACTTGTATGTACATATTTGTTTCAAAATTGTGGGTAGATGAGGTTGGAGTAGATGAGTTTGGGTCTTTTAATACAGAGGAGTTTAATCAATCTTTGAGGACATTTGCACACGGTTGGTCAGTTTACGCAATTGGAGCAAAAGACGTTTTTCATGAACACCATGACGCGCCACTTAGACAAGAAACTAAAGGAACTAGAAGACCCTGGGGAGATAATAGAAAAGACGCTTACTGGGAACACGTTAAACAAGCAACTAACCACCTTGGTCGTATATTAAAGGGGTTAGAGGATGTCCCACTTAAAAAAGTAGAAGAGTTTTTTGAGGCTACGTCTATAGATAAGTCTTGGTTGACTGTTGAGGGGGATTACTTTAAAGGTCGTGGAGGAGCTACGTATTTAGGTGTTCCGCAAAACCCTAGGAGATATTAAGCCTGACAACTGGTAAATACTCTTAGATACTAGTATCTGCGCCCCCGATATCAGGCGTAACTACCACTCTAGAGAATAGGTAATATTCATGGCAACAGATTCATCAGGTCAGCAAGCCGTTGACTTTGTATGGGGTAACTTCCCTATGCAGCCAAACGATGACCGTGCAGCGGCAATTACGCCAGCAAACATCGGTGGCTCAACAGGCGACTACTCATGGGCAGCTACTACTCGTGTAGCAGCAGACCGCTTAGACGCAGCTCTTGACAACCACGCAAACGCAGAAGCAGGTTGGTCAGGATACCCAGCATATACAGCTGGTACAGGCAATTACATCATCACAGCAGTTTCAGGTAACGGCACAACTGTTACCTACACATCACAGAACAGCCTTGCTGTTGGAGATTCTGTAAACATTACAGGTCTTTCAGTAGGTGCTTACAACCTTTCAGCAGCAACAGTTGCTACAGCTAACGCACTTAGCTTTACAGTAACTAACGCAGCTAATGGTGGGGCTATCACAGGCCAGTACGGTAAGGTTCAGCTAACAACTGCTCTAACAGCAGCTGATGGCGCTGGAATCGGTTACATCAACGTACCTAACGTACTTGGTGCAACCACAGCAGTAGCCCTTGACGCTCTTAAGGACGCTGGTTACGAAACAGCTAACATCACAACAGCTACAGCAGCTACAAACGCTGCAGGCGTTGTTACAGCAGCTTCACGTACAGCGGGCTCAGGCGTTACAACCATCACAGACGCATCACACGGATTTGTTACTGGTAACAAGGTCACACTTTCAAGCGTTGATGCGACTGTTAACGGTACCTACACAGTTACACGCCTTACAGACAACACATTTACAGTTACAACCACAGCAACAACAGTATTGGCTCTCACAGGCCTTACAGGCGCAGTTGTGGCAGTTGCTGGAACAATCAAGTCTCAGTCAGTTGCAGCTGGTACAGCTTCAGTTGCTACAACAGCGACAATTACAATCACACCTTGGGCAGCAGCTTCATAATAAGCTACCAAGCAAAAAGCCCCCAGCCATTGGCTGGGGGCTTTTTAGTTTAAAGGTATATTAGTTTGGGAACGCCTTTAGGTGCTCCTCGTATCTTTCTCCATTTTTCTGGCCTGGGTATACTTTCCAGGCGGACCAATCTTTTCCGCCGTTGGACATGTGATACGCAATTTTTGCGTTAGTCACAGGGTCTAGAAGGTCCTTATTAGTTTTTAGTTCAAATTTTTCACGTCTATCGTCGCCAAGACTTCCCAGCATATTAATCTGAAACATGCCGTAAGAGTTGTCGCCTGTATTGACGTTTCCATTATGAGCTAAGGGGCGACCGTTAGATTCTTTCTTAGCAACCGCGTAGGCGACCTTGAGAGCTTTTCCCTCAAAACCAACCGCGCTAAGCAGGTCAACTAAGTCTGTATCTGACAGTTCTTTTGCTCCTTTGTACTTCTCTAGTGGGTCCACAGTGTTTACTTGTACTGTCACAGTTGGAGTTTCCACATCCGTTGCGTTAGCAACCGCATGAGGTAGTCCGCCTAACAACAGTGCATACATCGAAAACACCGCCACTTTATCCATTGTTTCTTTTCTGATATTAAGCATTTTATTGCTCCTCTCAGTAGCAAAAGGCTCCATTACTGGAGCCTTTCAAGAACTAGGGTGCCACAGTAATACACGTATGCGCAAGTTAAGCCACGCTTAAAAAATATATTTTTTTTACGCTGACATATGATAAATATCATTATTTAATATAAGTGCTGGTATTTCCACATTTTATTGTGCTACGGATGACATATACGCGTATTCTAATTTAAATTAAACTATTATTTAGGACTTGAGTATATGACACTAGCTGAGTGGGCGGGCACCCTTGCAGGATTTGCGGCTTTTGGAGCTGCAATCATTGCATCAACATCATGGGTATTAAAATCTTATTTAAAGAACTACGTGCATGAACTTAAGCCCAACGGTGGCGGCTCAATGAAGGATACCGTCAACCTAATCCACTCAGAGCTTACAGAGCTTCGTATATCAGTGGCCCGTCTAGAAGGCCGCTTTACCCAGCACCTTGAGGATACTTCAGAGTAATTTAGCCTGACAGTACAGCCCGACTTTGGCACACTTGTCTGTAGGACTAATTGCCAAAGGAGCAAAAAATGAACAAAGCAGCAATCTCATCTTACGCCCGCAACTTGCTTGGTCAAGTTATCGGAGCAATCGTTGTAGTTATGCAGGTAAAGGGTTTAGCTACCCCATTGGAATTTAGTCAGGGCGAGTGGCTACTAGTTGCTAACTCACTATGGGCATCTCTTGTCCCAGTTGCACTTCGCTATGTAAATAAGAAAGACCCAGCGTTTGGCCTTGTTGCAGCAAAAGGCGCATCACAAATTACAAAATTAATTGAAGCAGAACTTAATAAGTCTGCAAAAAAGTCCGCTAAGAAGTCAAAGTAAGGTTGGTACATATACATGTCTAAGATTCAATGCGACAACTGTGAGTTCTCAGCAGATTACACGTGCCAAGATTTTGGTACTAACCCAGTTAACTATTGCACTAACTGCTTACCTTCATGGTTAGTAGAACGCGCTGAGGCTGGGCATTTCCCTTTGATGGAACAACTTCCAAAAGAAGAAAAGGCATCTAAGAAGAAGGCGGAAGCTAAAGCGGAAGAAACCAAGGCGGAAGAAGAAGCCCCTTCGGATGAAAGTAATTAGACGCCAAGCTATACAAGTTCACCCCGTACCTGAAAAGGTTATGGACCCACAAGGCCCTTTCCCTAGAGAATTATTTAGAGAAGAGCGCATAGTTACTGAGTACGCTTCACAATACGATGAAGACGGCTCAGACTCTCCTCTTGGAGCCACTGTTCAAAATAACTATAAGCCAGAACGTATTTTGCGCTGCTCCCGTTGTTTTGCAAAAGTGCTAGAATCTGAAACTAAAGAGCATGCATGCGACGAGGGACCAGATGGCGAAGAGGAATAACTACTACAAGAACTCCTTTGACCCATCTCAGAGGGTATTAAACATTGCTCAAGCAATGGCAGATAAACTGGGTATTGAAACACCCATAGATAAAACATTTTCTGTTGCTATACCTGATGAAGTACAAAAAGGCTTTAAACAGCAGTCCGCAAATACTAGTAATCCATCTAGACCTAGGGCTCAAGCAATTGCTTATGACTTTGCTAAGAACACGCTGTATGTAGTATTTAGAGACGGCACTTGGTGGGAGTATAGAAACTGCCCAGTTGTTCATTGGCAAAACCTTCAACGCGCCGAGTCTACTGGCAAGTACTTAAAGTCTAGCGGCTTAGACGGTTGGGGCGATATGGGACCAGCAAACTTAAATGATGATGGCGGTCCTGGTGGCGGTATGTCCGCATCTTCTAAAGAGATGCTAAGTTACGCGGCTGAGATATCTAACAGTATGCAAAGAGGCATGGAGTAAGCATTGAGAACATTCGGTCCACTATACGTAGGTAAACTTCAGTATTGGCATAAGAAAGCTCTTCCAGTTCTTGAAATAGGAACTACCCAAGAAACTGAAATGCCTTATAGAAAAGGCAAGTGTCTAGTTGCACGTATCCCCTTTACCCACCCAGGTTATTTCTTAGGGGTGTGGATTAAAAACCCAAAAATTGACTGGGATGATGACGACCGCATTGACGAGGTGCTATCCTCTGCTATGAAAGGTCGAAAAGCATGGAAGCCAGAAGATGGGGCATACGATGAGTTTTTTTAAAAAAGAGCCGTGGGTAAAGCCATTCTCTGAAAAAGTATCAAGGCGTGTATCTAAAATACCTACAGGTGAGTTAGAAATCTGGGCAGAACAGGCCCTAATTGAGATTTCTAAGTGCCTATCTGGTTACTCAAAAAATAGAGAACAGTTTTATTTAGATGAGGCTCTACAGGGTGCTGAAGCCCTACACGCAGTAGTTAATGAACTACATACCCGAATGACCCCGCGCTAGCGCAGCGTGTCCACTTTGTGCTAAAATTATCCTGCCTCTCTCTTCCTCTCCCCGTGTGATGTGGCAACGCAAATGGTCTGGGTTAACACCCAGGCCTTTTGTTTATGTAATAGACTTCGGTAATGGAGAACTACACTGTGCTAGAAGAAGATGATGACGAGTTCTTTCCCGATGATGAGGTAGAGGACGAAGAGCTTCCGCCTGAAGACGAGGAACTTGAGCTCGATGAGCTTTCTAAAGAATTTGTTAAAAAACTTATAGATAGATGTATTGAGTTTATGAACGCCCTAGTCGGGCATGAGTTACACCCTTATCAGATGCCGCTTGCCCGCCGCATTATTGAATCTGTAATTATCAACGACGGTGAAGAAGTAACTGCGCTAGCAGCACGTCAGTCAGGTAAGTCAGAAACTATTGCTAACACAGTAGCTACGCTTATGGTTCTTCTCCCACGCTTAGCGAAGATGTACCCAGACTTACTTGGTCAATTTAAAGATGGTATCTGGATTGGTATGTTTGCCCCAGTTGAAGGCCAGGTAGAAACACTGTTTGGTCGTACCGTTAACAGGCTTACTAGCGAACGCGCTCAAGAAATTATGGGTGACCCAGAGATTGACGACAGCCTAGGTAAAGTGCCTGGCGTTACTCGACAGATTAAATTAAAGAACTCTGGCAGTAGCCTCATGATGATGACAGCTAACCCACGTGCAAAGATTGAATCTAAGTCCTTCCACCTTATTGTTATTGACGAGTGTCAAGAAGCAGATGACTTCGTAGTGTCCAAGTCAATTTCCCCTATGCTTGCGTACTACTCAGGAACTATGGTTAAGACAGGTACCCCTACTACACATAAAAATAACTTTTATCGCTCGATACAATTAAATAAACGTCGTCAGACTGGAAGGGCCAGCCGACAAAACCATTTTGAGTGGGATTACCGCGATGTCTCCAAATGCAACGCTAACTACGCAAAGTTCATCAAGAAAGAGATGCTCCGTATTGGTGAAGACTCTGATGAGTTCCAAATGTCATACAACTGCAAATGGTTGTTGGAGAGAGGAATGTTCGTTACATCCTCAGTCATGGACGAACTTGGAGACACCTCCCAAGAACTTGTCCGTGCTTGGCATCGTTCGCCAGTTGTGGTCGGCATCGACCCCGCTCGCAAGATGGACTCGACGGTCGTCACGGTAGTTTGGGTAGACTGGGATAGACCAGATGAGTTTGGATATTTTGACCATAGAATTTTAAACTGGATGGAGCTTCAAGGCGATGACTGGGAAGACCAATATTTTCAAATCGTTAACTTCTTGGGGAGTTATGACGTACTTGCTGTTGGGGTTGACGCTAACGGCGTGGGTGATGCGGTTGCACAAAGACTCAAGCTCCTCCTACCCAGAGCAGAAGTACATGCCATAGGAAGTAGCCAACCAGAACAATCTAAACGTTGGAAACATTTAAAAGCGCTAATTGACCGCCGTATGGTCGGCTGGCCTGCACACGCAAAGACACGACGCCTACGTACTTGGAAACGCTTCTACCAACAGATGACCGACCTAGAGACAAAGTTTACTGGCCCTAACTTTCTTGCCCATGCCCCAGATGAAGCCCATGCCCACGATGACTATGCCGACAGCCTAGCAATTGCCGTATCCTTAACTATGGACTTAACAATGCCATCCGTAGAGGTATCAAGTTCGCCATTCTTCTCAAGGTAATTACCACTTTAGCCTGACTTTACGCCCAATACGTAGGACACTTTTATACGAGGTCCTCACCCTTTAATAAGGAGTTATAACTATGACAATCGCACCAGCACCAAAGATGCCTGAGCGTCCAGGAAATACTTACGACCGTAAGAACGCTTCTGCAACACCAGGCCAACGTGGTCCACTACGTTTTGAAGAAGGTCTTGCAACAGACACTGATATCCCAACGCAGTTTACAACAGGCGCTATGCAGGGATACGAACCTGCAGCAGGCCGCCCAAATCGCAATAAGCCTGTTCACACAAAGACTGCAGAAGAAACAATGCGTGAACGCGCACATGTTGGTTCCGCAGCATGGGTAGAAGCACCAGCAAGTCTCTCTGACTTTTCAACTGGCGCATTTGCTGACCATGGTGACAACCGTTTTGAGGAAGTTTTCCGCAACGGCGCTAACCAAAAAGCAACAAACCCAGCAGTAGTACAAGACTAATTAGGTTTACTACCCCCGTATTCAGTCTACAAAGCTGGCGGGGGTAGTTTTCCCATTTCAGAGGAACAGCAATGGCATTTATTAGAGGTAAAGAAGTAAAAGAAACGGCAAAGCAAGAGCCTGCCAACCCTAAGCTTTGGAACACTATTACTGCTCAAGCTGGAGCAAAATTCTCTAAAAACTCACCTGCTCGCGGACACTGGATTCACGCTAAGTACAATCAAATGGGTGGTCAATACGTTAAATCTAAAAAAGAAGTTGACCCACGTTTTAGGGACTACGCACAAGAAGAAGCAGATAAAAAAGAAGAGCAGAAAAAAAAGAAGGTCACTAAGCCAGTCAATAAAAAAGTTATTAAACGCGGCCAAAGTTTCCGCTAATACAATTAGCGTGGTATTCTTCTCCCAGCATAGAAAAACAAAGGTGGATAGTTGAGCATTGATTTCTCGCCACCGTCCTATAGGGCGGCGTCTAGCGACCTAACTATTTCCATCTCGCCATTAGGATTGGTTGAGTTAGCAGATGAAGAATTTGAAGTCCACGGCCCGCGTCTTAATCGTTATTCTCTTAACTGGGCCATGTATCTTGGTCATCACTATTCTTACCGCCGTCAAATAGGCGACGCACAGATAGTACTTAATTACTACCGTGCTTTTACAGATTTTATTATTAACTTTACTTTTGGTAAAGGCGTTAACTTCCGTTCCCCAAAAGAAACAGAAGCTATTGTTCCAGATATCTTGGAACGTGTTTGGGAAGTAGATAACAATAAGGCAACAGTACTGTGGGAAATGGGACAACAAGGTTCCGTATCTGGAGACTGTTTTATTAAGGTTGCGTATGAAGAAGCGTGGACTGATACTTCTGGTTTACAGCATCCTGGTCGTGTTCGTATCCTTCCTCTTAACGCTGCTTTTTGTTTTCCAGAATTCCACCCACATGACCGTGAACGTCTTATCCGTTTTAAATTAAAGTACCGTTTCTGGGGTACATCACTAGAAGGTACACGTCAGGTATTTACTTATACTGAAATTCTTACAGATGACATGATTGAGGAGTACATCAATGATGAGCTCATTGACTCTCGCCCTAACCCGCTTGGTACTGTTCCCATTGTTCATATTCCAAATGTTCGTATTAGTGGTAGCCCTTGGGGTCTTAGCGACGGTCACGATATTATTAATATTAACCGTACTTATAACGAGACTGCTACTGACATCGCTGACATCGTTAATTATCATGCTGCTCCCGTCACAGTCATCATTGGTGCCAAAGCTTCACAATTGGAAAAAGGCGCTAACAAAGTCTGGGGCGGTCTACCAAAAGACGCAAAGGTAGAAAACCTAGAAGGCGGTGCACAGGGTCTTAAAGGCGCTATGGAGTTCTTGTCTATGCTCAAGAAGTCTATGCACGAAATGATTGGTGTTCCTGAAACCGCACTTGGCCAGGCACAGCCTATTTCTAACACCTCTGGTGTTGCGCTATCTATCCAGTTCCAACCTTTGATGAACCGCTACCACCAAAAGATTATTCAGTACGCACACGGTCTAGAGCGCGTTAACGAGCTTATTCTTCGTAGCATTGCTATCAAAGAGCCTGAAGTATTTATATGGGACCCAACACGAAACGTTAAGCTTAAGAAGGGTCAGGTAGACCGCCTAGACCCTAACGACCCTATTACGTATCAAACTTACGTATTCTTCCCACAGCCTCTTCCACTAGACAAGTTGATTGCACTTAACGAAGTCCAGTCAATGCTATCCCTAGGCCTTGAGTCTAAGGAAGGCGCTTTGCGTACTTTGGGTGAAGAGTTCCCAACTGAGAAACTTAATGAAATTCGTCAAGAGCTTCTTGATGACGCTACAGCCGACGGCGCACTTAAGTTGCTACAGACCCAGATTGAACAAGAGATTGCTGAACTTACAGGCACTATGCCTAACCCTGAAACTGGAGGCGCTCCTGGTGCCCCTGGTGCAACTGGAGCTCCTGGAGCCCCAGCCGTACTACCACCGACAATGGACGATGCTCTTTCCGCCGCAGATATGGGCGAAGCAGACCTACGTAACAAGTTGGTAACTGAAGCTTATGGCACTGTCCTCCCACAGAGGCGAGTACCAGAAGAGTACGAAAAATAAAGGTTTAGCCTGACATTTTTTGTATTTAGAAAGACAATAGAATCAACGTTTGGTCATATGTGCTCTCACTTCGGAAAACGACCCCTAGAATGTAAAGGATAACTATGGAAACAGCAGAAGTATCTAACGCTGATGCCTTCGCGGCAGAAGCAGGGACAGTTCCAGTCGTAGCCCAGTCGTCAGACAACGCAGTTGTCGTTGACGCACCTACTACTAAGGCAACTTCCAAGTTTTATACGGAAGATGACTTGGCAAAAGTAAGAAGCCAAGAAAAAGAAAAGCTCTACCCTCAGATTGATAAGTTGAAGGAAGAACTCGACGCCATTAAAAGAGAACGTGAAGCAGAGCTTGCTGCACGTGCTGCAGATGCAGAAGCGAAAGCTAAAGCTGAGCAGGAAGCTCTTGAAAGTGACATGGATGTTCGTACTTTGCTTAAGACAAAGGAACAAGAGTGGCAGGAGCAGTTGGAGCGTGAGCGTCAAGAGCGTGAACGTGCCTTTGCTCTTCTGGAACGCGAAAAATCTTTTGCTGACCTACAGACCTACCGCTCACAGCGTGTAGAAACAGAACGTGAAGCTATTATTCCTGAACTGCTAGACCTTATTAGCGGAAATACGCCTGATGAAGTTGACGCAAGTATTGCAGGATTAAAAGAACGTTCAGCAAGAATTCTTGAATCTGCGCAGTCAGCTATGCAGAACGCAAGGAAAGAAATGACGGGGACAAGGGTAACCACGCCCCCGCTCGGACAAATGGACACTAATATGGAGCAACGTAACTTTACGGCCGAGGATATCTCGTCCATGTCGATGAACGATTACGCAAAGTACAGAGAACGTATCATGAGCGACACTGCTCGTGGTAAATCTCGCGGCCTGTTCGGGTAAACCCAACAATCCCAAATTCCAACAAATAAGGAGTCACAAGTAAATGGCATCTGGTATCACGGGTACAGGCAATTTAGCCGCAGCCCCAACAGCATACTCAGGCACTAACACCCAGCTGACTCAAGCGATTCAGACAATCTGGTCAAAGGAAATCCTTTTCCAGGCTATGCCTATCCTTCGCTTTGAGCAGTTCGCAGTCAAGAAGACTGAACTTGGTGTTGCACCTGGTCTACAAATCAACTTCATGCGTTACAACAACCTAGGCTTCGCAAGTGGCCTTGTTGAAGGCGTACGTATGCAGACAAACGCGTTGACTGCACAGCAGTTCTCAATCACAGTATCAGAGCATGGATATGCTCTTGCTGTATCAGAGCTTCTTCTTAACGCATCATTCGATGACGTAATGGCTTCAGCCTCACGTCTTCTTGGTCGTAACATGGCTATCTACCTAGACCAGCTATCACGCGACACACTATATGCAGCGACTTCAACAATCTATGGTGAAGACCGCTCAGCACTTACAGCAGTTAACAACTGGTACGCAGATGGTACAACCGCTGCTAACCGCGCTGCTATGACAGGCACCTACTACATGACACCTCACACAGTGAAGGATGCAGTAGAGACCCTATCAACCAAGAACATCCCACGCCTCGGCGAAACATACGTTGCGTTTGTTCACCCACACCAGAGCCGTAAGCTCCGTGACAATCCAGAATTTATTGAAGTCACTAAGTACGCTGCTCCAGGTAACTTTATGCTCGGTGAAATTGGTCGTCTATACGACTGCGTATTCATCGAAACCACACAGGTTCTTAAGGTTGCTGGCGGTGCTGGTACTTCTTACACAACTGACACAACTGTTGCTAACCCAGTCGTAACAGCTGGTGGTGGATACATCACTCCTGCTACAAAGACAGGTAACGGTGGTTCAGACCGCTACGCAGCTATCTTCATTGGAGATAACGCATTCGGTCACGCAATCTCTCTTCCAGTCGAACTCCGCGATGGCGGTATTCTTGACTTCGGTCGTGAGCATGCTCTTGCTTGGTACTCAATCTTCGGTCTTGGTCTAATCACTGACCAGTCTGTAATCATTGCAGAAACCAACTAATTAGCTTTACCTAGGGGGCCTGGGCAACCAGGCCCCCACTTTAACAGTTACTAAATCGGAGGATATAAATGGCAAGTAAAGTAAAACCGACGGATGTTACTGGTCGCGTACGTGAAGCGGCTCTAGAAGAAAATCTAGAGGCAATGCAGGAACGCGCATCGGAAATGTCTATGGCTACTGCCGAAGCACAAATCAAGCTTGAAACAGAAGTAGTAGATGCAACCGTACCAAACCGTGCAACAGTTATTGTTGATGACCCAACAGTAATTAGCGAGTCAGAAGACTCAGTTGTAATCCGTGTTATTGAAACTATTGATTCTATGACACTAGGTGCAGGAAACTACTACAGCTTTAAAGCTGGACAGAAGTACAAAGTGTCTCGTCAAGTTGCACAGCATCTTGAGGAAAAAGGTTATCTAGCTGGAGTAATCTAAGCAGTTAACTGATTATCGAGCACTTAATTCGGCGGAGCGGCGGGCATTACTGCCCGCTTCTTCGTTTACATAGTCGTTAAAGGAGTGAATTAAGTGGCCTCAATGGCAGACCTTGTATCAAGAGTTCGTCTTGAACTCGGAGACTTACCTAAAGAGTTTACCTTCACCGCGGATGGTGACGGAGTACTAAAAGATTTTTATTTAAACACTAAGCCTGTTGACCCATACACACTTTACGTCGCAGTTATAGACGACGTGGTCCCAGCCCCCTTTGGTTATAAATTAGAAAAAGACCAAGGCATTATTCACTTTAAAGACCCCCTTATTGTTGGGGCAAAACTAGTTGTTAACGGAACTGGTTACAGATACTTTACAGATAGCGACATTGAGCGCTTTATTAACACTGCCGTAGAGCAGCACGTGCATGAAAGAACAGATAACTTTGGTAGCGCGGTAAACCTTAAGATGATTCCTGGAGTTGAGGAATACCCAATTGCTATTCTTGCAACTATTGAAGCCTTGTGGGCTTTAGCTACTGATGCGTCCTTTGATATTAATATCACCGCGCCTGATGGCGTAGTGATTCCCCGTTCACAGCGCTATGCACAGCTGACTAACACCATTCAGCAACGCTGGGAACAGTACCGTCAGCTGTGCGCTGCTCTTAATATAGGCCTATGGCGTATACAGGTTGGTACTCTTCGTCGTACTAGCCGTCACACTAATAAGTTTGTACCTATATACAAGGGCCAAGAAATTGATGACGCTAGAAAACCAGAGCGTATGTATCTTCCTGTAGACCCTATGGGATATCAGCCTGTACCTACAACAGCTGAGGTTTATGACATTGTTATGTACCAAGGTGACACATTTGAGCAAATTGTTGATTTTGCGTTTGATATTACAGGTCTTACATGGAAAGCAGAGATTCGCACCTATCCTAATTCACCATCTAGATATGCCACTCTAGATGTTACAATTTTAGATGCTGCACAAGGAAGGCTTAAGTTGTCGCTAGTAAGTGATAGAACTAAATATCTTCCTGTTCGTGCGTTCTGGGATTTGCAGGCAACGAAAGTTTCAGACCCTACATGGGAAAAAACGTACTTGAGAGGTCAAGTATTTGTAACTCAACAGGTAACGGTGGACTAAAGTGGCAGATGAGATTATTGTCGTAGGCCCTGATAACAGCGATTGGTATCCAGGCGTAACTGGCCCTACCAGTGCAACTGGACCAACCGTACCTGTTGGTGTAACTGGTCCTACGGGACAACGCGGACCTACAGGTCCTGCTGGCGCAACAGGACCAACAGGCGCGGCTGGTTTAACAGGCCCATCTGTAACAGGCCCAACTGGTCCTACAGGACGAACAGGTGCAACAGGTCCAACAGGTATTGCTGGAAGCGCTGGACCTACTGGTGCTACAGGTCCTCAAGGTTTTTCTGGTGTTCAAGGAGCAACAGGTCCTACAGGTGCACCTGGTCAAGGTTTAAATATTCTTGGTGAGTATCCAACACTTAATGATTTAACAACAGCAAACCCAACTGGTAGTGCTGGTCAAGCTTATCTTCTTGCTAACGGCAATTTAATTATTTGGAGCGGTGGTCAGTGGACTAACGTTGGAAACCTTGAAGGTCCAACTGGTGCTACTGGTGCATCTGGTCCTACAGGTCCACGTGGCTTACAAGGTGTTCAAGGCATTAATGGACCACAAGGTTCGCAAGGTGACACTGGTCCTGTTGGCCCTACTGGCGCAACTGGTCCGCAAGGTCCACAAGGTATTCAGGGTCCACAAGGTCTTCAAGGTTTTGCAGGTCTTCAAGGTGTAACAGGTCCACAAGGTTTATCAATCACTGGTCCTACAGGTCCTACAGGTGCACAGGGCGCAGACTCAACAGTAACTGGCCCTACTGGTGCTGTAGGTGCTACTGGTCCAACTGGAGCAACAGGTGCTACAGGCGCCGCGTCAACAGTAATTGGTCCTACTGGTGCAACAGGTGCACAAGGAATTATTGGGCCTACAGGTCCACAAGGAAACATTGGTGCCACTGGTCCTACAGGTGCAGCATCAACAGTTGCTGGTCCAACAGGACCTACAGGAACAACACGTCCTGTAACAAGTATTAACTACACCAACCAAGGTGTGTGGAGCTCGCTAGCAACTTACGCTCTTTATGATGGCGTAACTTATGGTAGTGAAGTTTGGGTATTAACTAACCCTGGGCAGTTTGCTGTTGGCGCAATCCCAAGCGCTGACGGTACTGGTTGGGCACTCTATGTAAAGGGTGACCGCGGTGCAACAGGTCCAACTGGTTCTGCAGGTTTCCCTGGTGCTGTTGGTCCAACAGGTGCTCAAGGTCCACAAGGTACTCAAGGTGTTGCTGGTACGGCAGGTTCTGCAGGTACTCCTGGAACAACTGGTCCTCAAGGACCTACAGGTGCGACTGGTCCCGCTGGTTCTGGAATCTTTATTCTTGGAAGTTACGGCACACTTGCTGAACTTCAAACTGCTCAACCTGTTGGAGCAACAGGTGACGGTTATCTTGTTAACGGTGTTCTATTTGTATGGGCTGGCTCTGCATGGGCAAGTGCTGGAGCAATCCAAGGACCAACAGGTTCTCAAGGCGGAATAGGTCCAACAGGTGCTACAGGTGCGCAAGGAAACTTGGGACCTACAGGTCCGCAAGGCTCACAAGGTATTCAAGGTGTTCAAGGTCCGACTGGTGCAACAGGTTTAACTGGTGCAACTGGAGCAACTGGAGCGCAGGGTATTCAAGGTGTTACTGGCCCTACAGGTCCTCAAGGTATTCAAGGTGTAACAGGACCTACTGGTATCCAAGGTCGCGGTTTAGGTATTCTTGGTTCCTTCAATTCTTTTGCAGAACTTAACGCAGCACATCCAACTGCAGCAACTGGTGATGCATATCTTATTCAAGGTCAACTTTATGTTTGGCAAGGTAGCGCTTATGTAAACGCTGGTTTTGTTCAAGGACCTACAGGACCTACTGGTACTACAGGCTTAACTGGTTCTACAGGACCAACTGGAGCTGCTTCTACTGTTGCTGGTCCTACTGGTGCAACAGGCCCACTTCCATTTACAGTAATTGGAACTTGGCAGAGTGGAATTTCTTATCAAGTAGGTCAAGCAGTCTTCTACGACACCCCAACATTAAAGGGAACCTATGTTCGTAGAAACAGCGCATCAACCGCTGGTATTGCTCCACTTGATGACCCAGCAAACTGGCAGGCAATTGTTGCAGCAACTATCGGTAATACAGGACCAACTGGTCCTCAAGGTGTTGGTGGTTTACAAGGTGTAACAGGTCCAACTGGTATTCAAGGTCCAACTGGTCCAACAGGAAATCAAGGTTTACTGGGTCCAACAGGCCCTACAGGCACTACACTACTTAATGTAGATGGTGGTGGCCCTGCAACTAATTACGGCGGAGTTATAACCATCAACGGAGGAGATGTGAGCGGTAACTAATGGCAATTAAATTACAGTTACGTCGTGGTACGGCGTCAGAATGGTCAACCACTAACCCTCTTCTTTCAGAAGGTGAACTCGGTCTTGAGCTTGACACTGGAAAGTTTAAAGTTGGTAATGGAACTCTAAACTGGAATGCGTTAACATATGCATCTGGTATCCAAGGACCAACGGGACCTGCTGGAGCTAATGGTGCTGCAGGACCAACTGGTGCAGCAGGCGCTAATGGTGCCGCTGGACCTACAGGACTTCGTGGGCCAACTGGAACTCCAGGACCTGCTGGTGACGGTGGACGTGGTGAACAACTAGTTATGGATGCTCAATTAGAACTTGGCATCTTCTTCCCTCGTTATTCACAGACACGAACCACTACAATTACTCAGACCGTCATTCCACCGATTACGTTAATTTAGGAAGGTAATATTTAATGGCACGTAATATTGCGCCCGAGGATTATGTATTTAATCCAACGACAAAGACAATTACTATTGAGCGCTACATTAAGAAAATTCACGTCTTCCTTATTGTTAACGCAACAACTAACCAGATTCTTTTTAACTTCTCTGACCCAGCCACTACTGCAACAGTAAGTTACGTCTATCCAGACAACAGCATTTCAAATCCGTTTGGGCAGCCAGATTATAAAACTGTTATCCAACTAAACGCAAGCCTTAGCACAGCGGGCATGTCTTCAACAGATACTTTACAAATTGTTGTTGATGATGAGCTGCAAAAGGTTGACTTCAACGAAGTTATGCTTGATGGAGCTCAGAAGCTCCGTGTATCAGAGCCGCAGTCTCTTATGGATACAGACTTTGAATATTCTGTACAGCCTTCTAAGTGGGAAGCGCTGTTTATGCATAACAACTACCCATCATTCTTCCCTAAGGCAACTGGCGGTAACGCAATTGACCTCGTAACAATGGTTGGTGATGGCGCTCGCCCACGCTCATTGATGACTGTAACAACTGCTATTCCTCACTCTTTAGTACCAGGTCAAGTAGTTTCTGTACAAGAAACACTTAACTATCTTGCAGAAGGTACATCATTGGTTACCTCTGCACCAACAACAACCTCCTTTACATACGTTGCACGAGGTATTGTTTCTGGAGATATTCTTTCTGGAACACTTACAAACGTGTACGGCGGCGATATTTTTGATGGCGCCCACATCCCTGGTGGAAACTCACCTATTGGTGGCGTATCAACTCTTAAAACATGGAGAGCTACAATTGACGGCGCTGCTCCTATTTCAAAGGTAACAGTAACATTTGATAACCCGCACGGCGTTTACCCAGGTGCGCTTATCGTTGTAACTGGAACTAATAGCTTTGATGGTAACTGGTCAGTTACAGACGTACCAACAACACGTACGTTGTCATTTCAGCTAGACCGTCAGCAGTCTGCTGTATCGGTTCCAAGCACGGCTTTAATTTTAACTAAGAGCGATGGCTACATTGTTCACCGCCCATATGACGGTGGTGTTTCTCTTACAACAGCAACTAACACAATGGGTAACCAAGTTATCCGTCAAACTCGCCGTTACTTCCGTTACCAGTCAGGTAAGGGAATCCAGTTCTCAACTGGTGGTCAACTAACTCCTGTATTTGACGTAGAGCAGATGTACTTAAACGGAGGCTCCGTAGGCTCAGCTATTGTTACAGTAAGAACTGTACAGGACCACGGTCTACAAGCTGGCGTAGGTATTCAAGTTGAAGGTGTTTTGACTCGTGGAGCTTACAACCCTTACAACGGAGATGGCTTTGTTGTCTCACGCATTATTGACGTTAACACATTTGAGTACACTGTTAATCTTACTTCAGCTGTGTCACTTGTTGACCAAAACCCCGCTGGTGTTAACGTTTACGTCCACGCCCGTACTTGGTATGGTGCGGTAACACGCGCTGGTCTATACGATGACCAGAACGGATTCTTCTTTGAGTACGATGGACAAAAAGCATTCGTGGCCCGTCGTCACTCTGAAAAAGAAGGCATTGGTCGTATCAACGTAACCGCAGATTCTTCATTTATTGAAGGAGTTAATACTCAGTTCCGTAAGCAATTAGTAGTTGGACAGACTATTGTTATTAAGGGTGCAACATACAAGGTAGTACAGATTAACTCTGCTACTTCTTTAAACATATCTCCTGCATATAAGGGTCCTAATGGACGTCGTACTCGTTACTTAATTACTCAAACAGACCGATTCCCACAAGAAGAGTGGAACATTGACCGTTTTGATGGTACAGGCCCATCTGGTTACAAGTTAGATATGGGACGCATGCAGATGCTCTATATTGACTATACCTGGTACGGTGCTGGTGCTATTCGCTTTGGTATGCGTACTGTAAATGGGCGCATCGCTTGGTGTCACCGCATCGCTAACAACAACGTTAACAATGCTGCTTATCAACGCTCAGGTAACTTGCCTGCTCGCTATGAAGTTTCTAATGACGCATCAGTCTTCTCAAAGATGTTAGCTGGTGGAGCCGCTGGAACAATCGGTGCACAGCTTGGGCCAGACGACACAGTTCTCTGGGTTGAAAACACTCAGTACTGGCCACCTGCGGGTTACGTACTAGTACGCGATGATACTAACGTCGAGATTATGCGTTACTCATCTGTAGGAGCATACGACCCTGTAAAGAAGTGCGCACCTATCTTTATTGCAGAGCGTCGTGCATCTGTCACACAAATTTATCCAGACGTACCGTTCCAGTTTGCAGGAACTAAGACACGAGTAACATTTGTGCCTGACTCTTCTTACACAGGCGTTGGTGGAAATGCTCAGGTTGCAGTTCAGTCAATTACTCAAAACTGTGCACCTATCATCAGCCACTGGGGTTCTTCTGTAATCATGGACGGTAAGTTTGACGATGACTCAAGCTTTATCTTTACTGGTGGTATGACAAAGCTTCTTAACGTGGCAGCGGGTGTTACCCGTCCACTAGTAGCTGTACGTCTTGCTCCATCTGTAGATAACGCTATTGCTCGTAACTATGGTATCCGTGAACTTGCTAACCGCATGCAGTTGAAGATGAACTCTATTGGAGTTACAACTAACGGGCAGTTCCGTATTGACGGTATCCTTAACCCAGGAAAGATTGAGTACACTAACTGGCTACCAGGTCAGCTAACTACTACACGCTCTTCTGTTACAGGAACTGGTGGAACGCTAACTATCACTATTGCAGATGCTGCTGGTACTAATGGTCTTGTTCCAGGTATGTTGGTTACTGGTACTGGTATCGGAGCAGCCGCTAGTATTGCATCTGTAGCTGCCAACCGTATTACACTATCTGTGCCTAATACAGGAACAGTATCTGGAACAATTACTTTCACACCACGTGTTGGATATACAGGTATCCCTAATGACTGGACTCGTGACCTAGTAGGTTCTGGTTCTTTGGCTCAGGTTATCTACTTTGATAACTCAGGTCCAGGAGCGGGCGGCGTTCAGGCTTCATCTGGTCTTATTACAGGTGGCGACTCTGTGGCATCCTTCTACACCGAAAACGGTGGTGGTACCAACTATAACGTTTCCAACTACGACCTCACAAAGATTCGTGACCTTGGAAACTCAATCTTGAGCGGAAACGGAAACGTCTCTACCCCAGGGTTCCCAAATGGTCCAGATATCTTGGTCTTGACTGCTACCAACATTGGTACCGCAGCAGCCAATATTTCAGCTCGTATCTCATGGACCGAGGCCCAGGCATAATGTTCAAGGTTTACGATGACCCGATTTCTAAAACTGATACACTTTTAATAACCTCGAAAGGTAGGTAAAAACATGCCAGATTACAGCACTCTTAGTACACAGATTACTGCTGTTAAAGAAGAGATTACAGCAAGTCTTGCAGCCGCTACTTATACAGCGCAAGACCTAATCTATGTCACTAAGTCACTAGAAACCCTAGGCACACTATTAGGGGTTAATGACATTGTTGCTGCTACCGCAGACCGCGTGGCCGCAATCACAACCGCTGGTACTACCCAAACAGGTTTAGTAAACTCAGCAGGTTCAACACAGGTTTCTGCGGTAAACGCTGCAGGAAGCACACAGCTGACCGCAGTTCAAAATGAGGCAGCCAACTTAACCACACTAGCTTACATAGGAGTACTAGCATAATGGCAACAACAGTAACTCGTTTTAAAGCAGGTACAGCTGGTACTTCAGATGGTTCTCCATACGCAGTGCCAAGCAGCAATACTGCTATCATTACTAACATCATTCTTTCAAACAAGACAGGTGCTACCCGCACGGTAACCATTCTAACTGGTGGTTTCTCGTTCTGCACAGGTCTGCAGGTTCCAGCTAATGGAACTGTAAACTTTGACGTTCGCACAGTTTTAAACGCCGCAGAAACCATTGCAGTAACAGCTGACGTAGCAGCCGCTGTTGACGTAATGATTTCAGGTGTTTTGATTAACTAAATAGATAAAGGACAGGTATATAAATGGCTATTTCCTCAAGTAAAGAATTTATCGTTTTTCCAAACGATAACTCTGGTCGCATTTATGTTAAAGAACAGGCCTTTACAGCCAGTGGTACCTGGACTGCACCTGCTGGTGTAACAAGCGCCCAGGTTATCC
>Ga0063231_10000065_pt1 | contig 22962 bp, 27 predicted proteins | sample LauGreSu1BDMLBSD_2_FD_56231 | JGI IMG/M metagenome (GOLD analysis project Ga0063231, IMG submission 56231) | Freshwater lake microbial communities from Lake Michigan, USA - Su13.BD.MLB.SD v2 (version 2) | ecosystem: Environmental > Aquatic > Freshwater > Lake | place: Lake Michigan, USA...
GCCTGTTGCAGGATGGGCACCAGAACTTCTAGACATGGTCGAAGTGTCTCCAACTTGTCTGCGCGGAGTGCCAGGTTTTGTGCATAAGAGTTCCAGCCCAAATCGTGGATCAATGTGTATGCAACATTGACAACGCCCGTTTCTAAGTTTGCGTACTTGTATGGTTCAGAAGTTACAAAACCTTGGTGGGCCGCATCATCTGTGGCAAGTAACAAGTTGCCTTTGTAATTGCTATCAATCTGGTCCTTCGACAAGATGCCTTGGGCAACGAAGTAACGGGCCCACGCTGGATCGCCATAAACGTAGATCGACTTCAACTCCTTTGCAGCGTCAGCCAAAGTTTGTGCTGTTGGGTGCTTGGCCGCATCCCACAGCACCACTTGTGGATTGATATTCAAAGCATTGAATACCGCAATGGTTGGAGCATCAGCAAAACGCGTGATGGCGACGTCGGTACCCACATAGCCAAGCGTGATGGCATCGTCTGCATACATTGCAGTTACTACTGGTGTTTGTAGGAAAGGTCCACCTGCACGAATTTCAAGTTGTACGCCCTGATCAACACCTTCATAGGTGAATGTTCCAACAGTCGCGCCTGTGTCTTTCGACGACGTTGCATCTGCGCCTAACAATTCATAGATTCCGCCATGCTCGGCCTCTGGGAACCAATCGGTTTGCACAACAACTTTCTCGGGACAAATGCCCGCGAGGGCCCCCGATCGTGGGGCGGCTGGCGCAGAATCGCTCTCTCCAGAACCTCCACACGAAGTGGAAATGAGGGCCACTGCGGTAACAGCACACGCAGAGCGAAGGACGGATGACAATTTCATAGGGTCTCCAGTTTGTTGTTTGTAGTTGCTTAGCGTGCGATTGAGTCGTGCCATCTTCCGATGACAACTCGATTCAACATGCCGAAGCAAATGAAGAGCATAAGACCTAATCCAGTGGCAAACAAAGCCGTGATGAACATTGGTCCAGACAAATTATTCAAAAAGAAAAACGTGATCAGTTGGCCTAACCCTGGGTCGCCTTTGGTGAAGAAAAAGTCGCCGACAATGGCCCCAATGACGGCCAGGCCAGCTGCAACCCGCAGTCCAGTGAAGATGGCAGGAGATGCGGCAGGTAATTGCAATTTGCGGAGTACCACCCAGCGGCTGCTGCGCTGCAGCCGAAATAAGTCGTGTAACGCAGGATGCACCGATTGAATACCGAACAGCGTGTTTGACACGATCGGGAATATGGAGATGATGACGGTCACGGTGACTCGTGCGGTGAAATTAGCGCCAATGAGCCGAATCATTAATGGCACTATGGCGATAATTGGCGTGACCTGAAGAGCAATGAGGTGCGGCCATAGGGAACGTTCAATCCATTTAGCCTGCGACATAGCAATACCAACTGTGATGCCGATCACGGCAGAAAGTGCAAGACCGGTGATTGCGGTGCGCGTGCTGATCAATAGCGCAGTAAAAATCCGTTCACGAATGGGCCCATTGAAATCCTCGAATAGACGATGTGGTGGAGGAATGATCATCGGTTTTCCCGATGCGGGCGAGAAGTTGTTGTGCAAAGAGTATGCGACGAGATACCACAGTCCGATAAACACCATAAATACCGCAACAGGCCCTGCCGCGTTGATCAATTTACGTTTCACAATGGCGCCAATTCTCGCAAAGTTTGAGCAATCTCGCCAGACACGTGTGCAAATTCCGATGAATAACGCAAATCTTGATCGCGCTCTTGTCCGAACGGAATGATGAACTCTTTCACGATTGTTCCCGGGCGGGGCGACATGACCAGCACGCGGTGAGAGAGGAACACGGCTTCCGCAATTGAATGCGTTACAAACAGCGAACCTGCTTTTCTCGTAGCCAGCATCGTCCGCAGTTCGACGTTCAATCGTTCACGTGTGAATTCATCTAGCGCAGCGAAAGGTTCATCAAAAAGAAATAAATCAGGCTCGCAGACCAACGATCGGGCGAGTGAAGTACGCATCTTCATTCCACCCGACAACTGTCGCGGAAGTTTCTCGGCGCTGTCGAGTAGTCCAACTAAATTCAGAACAGCAGTAACGCGCTCATCGATCATCTGCTGGTCAAGCTTTTGAAGCTCCAGATTGAGGGCAACGTTTTTGCGTACTGTACGCCACGGCAAAAGAGTTGAATCTTGAAACACAAACTGCACGGTTCCAGCACGGGAGAGCGTTCCGGAGGTTTGCGCAATAAGTCCGCTTGCCATCCGCAGCAATGTTGACTTTCCGCAACCACTTGGACCAACGATGGAAACGAACTCGCCAGTTGCAACGCTTACGCTGGTGTTCAGTAGCGCTTGTGTTCCATCTGGGTATGTCAAACCGCAAGAATCAGATGCAAAGACCACACTCACCAAATACCGCGTTCAATCATCACGTCTTTTAGAACCTGTGGACGATCGGTCATGATTCCGTCTACACCAAGATCGAACAACAGGTTCATTTCATCTGGGTCATCGATAGTCCAGACATGAATTTTGAGGCCGGACTGGTGTGCCTCTTCAACAAACTTTTTATCCGTGATCGTGAGCGGACCCTGCTTGTGAGGAACTTGTGCGGCGTATGCACCAGGAAAACTTCGTGCTGGCCCAACCCAACTACGTACCCGTAGTTTTGCAACCTCTCGTGGTCCAAGCGATGTGCATAGCGCGGGTCCGAAAGTTTCGCGCAGAGTTGCGATGCGCTTGTCACTGAATGAACCGATGCACACGCGATCAAGAATGCCAGGACCACGAAGCGCGGCAGTAAGGGGAAGAAGGGCAGAATCTGCTTTGCAATCGATGTTGACCATTGCATTAGGCCATGCATCGAAAATTTCCTGCATCAATGGAATCGGTTCTTGACCGTTGATGCGAAACTCTTTTACATCGTCGTAGTTCATCTCGCTGATTACTCCTGGTTGGCCACAGGTTCGCAAGAGGTCGTCATCGTGGAAAGCAAGTAGCACTCCATCTTTAGTTGCGTGTACGTCGGTTTCTATGTACCGATAACCCAGATCAATCGCACGCTGGAAAGCCGGCATCGTGTTTTCTGGTGCATCACTGGCGCCGCCGCGGTGGGCAAAGGCAATCGGGTTTGCAGATTGTATGAAGGGATGGGACATCGTGAGAGCTAAATGCTTCGTCCGGACTTTGCCCAATATTCGTCTTTCAATAAGCGCTTGTACAACTTGCCTGTTGGGTGACGAGGAAGTTCTTCGCGGAAATCAACTGTGCGCGGGCACTTGAAATCTGCAAGTGATTCTTTGCAGTATGCAATGAGGCGCTTACTGAGTTCACTTCGTTCGGCATCGTTCGTTGGCATGGTTAAAGGCTGCACAACTGCCTTTACCTCTTCGCCAAATTCATCGTTTGGAATACCGAAAACGGCAACGTCAACTACCTCTGGATGATTGACCAGAACGTTCTCAGCCTCTTGCGGATAGATGTTTACTCCACCCGAAATGATCATGTAGGCCTTGCGGTCGGTGAGATACAAAAACTTGTCAGCATCTAGATAGCCGATATCGCCGAGCGTTGACCATCCGCGTCCAAGTGGATCGCGTGATGCCTTGGTCTTTTCTGGATCATTGTGGTATTCAAAATTTGCTGTGCTTTCGAAGTACACCGTGCCGGTTTCACCTACTGGTAAGTCCGTTCCTTCATCATCCAAAATGTGGATGGTGGCATTGAGCGCCACCCCAACAGTTCCTGGATGTGCAAGCCATTGCTCGGTATTGCAGTACACGAACCCGTTGCCTTCACTACCGGCGTAATACTCATGAATAACCGGTCCGAACCAATTGATCATTTGACGCTTGACCTCAACAGGGCACGGTGCAGCCGCATGGAACACACACGACAACGTGGAGACGCTGTATTTGCTGCGAATTTCTGGCGCGAGTTTGAGCATGCGCACGAACATGGTTGGAACGGTTTGTGTATGGGTCACGTTGTAGCGCTCGATGCAACGAAGGAAATCCTCCGCATCAAAGTGATTCATTACAACTGATGTTCCGCCTGTGCGGTGAACCGACATGTTCCAGCGCAGCGGCGCAGCGTGGTACAGCGGAGCAGGGGATAGGTAAATGGTGTCTTCATTAAACGAAAACAGAAACTGCCCAAGTCCGGTCAATGCGTTTGGTGTTCCAAGTGGACTGCGTGCAAACTGCAGCCGCACACCTTTTGGTCGACCAGTCGTGCCGCTTGAATACAACATGTCGGTTCCATCGATGCGTTCATCAAGTGGGTCGGTCGAACACTGAGAGAGCGCATCTTCAAAGCTGTCGTAACCGTCTACGGTTCCGTCGATCATCAGCCGGAGTTGCACGTTCGGAGTGATGTCAAGAATTTCGGTTGCTTGATCCGCTTTGTATTTCGATGTGATGTAAGCCTTTGCCCCGCAGTCGTTAACTATGTAGGAAAGTTCGTCTGAAGTGAGTCTGCTGGAGCATGCGGTGTACACAAGTCCCGCGTAATGGCATCCCCAGATGATCTCGAAATATCGCGGATGGTTCTCGATGCATAATGCAACGTGATCACCTACCTGCAGGCCGTTGCTGCGCAACAGATTGCTGATCTTGTTAGCCGAATCATCGAGTTGCTTGTACGTCAGGATCGAACCTGTTGCGGCGTCTATGACGGCAGGTTTGTTCGGTGAAAGCTCTGCATAATGTCCTGGAAACATGGTGCTTACGGTAGTGCGTATTGCGGACTCGTGTCGCAAGGAACTCGTTTCCTCGTTACAGTTCAGCCGTGCATTTTGAGCGTTTCACAGAACTGTTCAGCACTCGAGGTGAGATTGTGCCTCTGGACGAGGCGCTGGCCTTGATCGGGCATTTTGCTGATCCAAGCATTGACCCGATCATGGTGTTGGGTGAACTTGATCGATTGGCGTCAACCATTAATTCGACAAACGCAGTTGACCTGATGACCGAGCTATTTGGACCATCTGGATTCACGGGCAATTCCGTCGAATATGACGATCCCAACAATTCGTTGTTGCAGCACGTTCTGGCGAGACGCTTAGGAATTCCCATAACACTGTGCGCCGTTGCCATCGAAGTTGGCAGGCGAGTGGATATCGACATTGTCGGTGTTGGTATGCCTGGCCATTTCCTGTGCCGAACCGCGTCGCAGCGTGAACTTTCCTTTTTCGACCCATTCCATTCGCCCAGCCCTCTCACTGCGGATCAGTGCAAGAGGCTGTATGAAAATCTCACGCAAATGGAGAACTGGAGCGCCGAGTTCCTGGAGCCATCGAGTGCCCGGCTCATGGTCATTCGCGTATTGAGTAATTTGAAGTCCATATACCGAAGGCGTTCGGACATCGCCAATTTGCGCTGGGTAATGCGCCTGCGCTCGGTAATTCCAGAAATAGCAGCAAGCGAGTCCGCAGAATTTGCCCAGTTAGTACGCCGCTCCAATTAACCATTGCTGCTTAGTCTGAATTAGCGTTTTACTAGTTCGTACATGGGGAGCAGAAAAATATGGCCACTGAAGTTTTAAGTGCAGAAGAAGTACAGGTAGCAGATCTCGCAGATCAACTGATTGCACAACATCCTCCTGCGTCAACCCCAGCGATTGCCTTTCTTGGCGCGCAGTTCGATTTGGGTTTGGCGTGGGTGCACTTTCCAGTTGGGCATGGTGGGCTTGGTCTTTCTCCTAAGTTCCAAAAAATTGTTAACGAAAAGATTGCGCGAGCAGGCGGACCAAATTCGTATGCGCGAAACCCGATTGGCTATGGCATGTGTGGCCCAACTGTCGTGGAATGGGGAACCGATGAACAAAAGCGCAAGTACCTTCGTCCACTATTCACCGGTGAAGAAATTTGGTGCCAGCTCTTTTCCGAACCAGGTTCGGGTTCAGACTTTGCAGGACTTTCTGCAAAGGGTGTGAAAGATGGTGACGANTGGATCGTCAATGGGCAAAAGGTATGGACAACACTTGCGCATCTTTCAAAATGGGGATTGTTGGTAGTACGCACAGACGCTGAGGCGGTAAAGCATGCTGGGCTCACTGCTGTTGTTGTCGACATGCATGGCCCGGGAGTTGAAGTTCGTCCACTGCGTCAAATGACTGGTGAAGCTGAATTCAACGAGGTGTATTTCACGGATACCCGTATTCCAGTTTCCGAAACACTTGGGAACACTGGTGACGGCTGGCGAGTGTCGTTGACCACGTTGATGAATGAGCGCGTAGCTATTGGTGGTGCCATTCCGCAAAAAGGATCAGGACCAATTCGCGAAGCGGTGAAGCTCTGGGAGAAACTGCCTGCAGATCGTAAAGACGCCGCCACAAAAGACAAACTCATGAAGTTGTGGATTCGTTCGGAAATTGCTCGTCTCACAAACATTCGAGCAGGGCAGAACCGAAAGATGGGTGTTCCAGGACCAGAGGGTTCGATTGGAAAAATGGCAAGCGCCGAACTGAACAAGGAGACGTACGAGTTGTGCATCGAACTGCTTGGTGCAGAAGGCATGTTGTACGGAAGTTATGAGATGGTGCGACCTGACACTGCGATGAGCTTTGATTCACTTCCGAAAGCATTTCTGCGTGCTCGCGCGAACAGTATTGAAGGTGGAACCTCAGAAGTGATGCGCAACATCTTGGGTGAACGCGTGCTCGGACTCCCTGGAGATGTACGTGTGGATCGCGAAATGCCGTGGAGCAAAGTTCCGCGCAACTAATTAGTCAAGCGACGAAAGTACGTCGCTTGCGCTAACTAAACGGTCGTCCACGCTGGTTGCAGCAGATACTGGTGCGCCGATCATGGTCAACGCTGCATTCTCAATGCCGGATTGCAATTGGCGAATATTTCGAGGTGGTGGAAAGTATTCCTCTTCGCGAGTGATTCGGATCTCTTCAACTCCATGAACCGGATTAAGGAAGGCAAGTACTTCGTTGACGAGATCTTCAGGTGCCGATGCGCCGGCCGTGACGCCAACTATTCCGTACAGGGTGCGAGGTAGTTCGTCCACACTGTTGATGCGGTACACGTGTTCGCACCCTTCATCGTGTGCAAGTTTTTCGAGTGCTCGCGTGTTCGATGAATTTGCTGAACCAATAACGATCACTGAATCGCATTGAGCTGCAATTTGCAACAAGGCGCTCTGACGGTTAGTTGTTGCGAAACACAAATCGCTTTTCCCGGGCGACCACACCGATGGGTATTTCACTTTCACCGCGTCAGCAATGCCAGCCCAATCGCGATGCGAAAGAGTGGTTTGAGCTAGCAGTGCAACCGGTTCTGAAAACGTTGGCAAAGCGTCAACTTCTTCCATCGATTCAACTCGAGAGATTGAGTCTGGGGCGACAGCCATGGTGCCTACTGCTTCTTCGTGTCCCTCGTGGCCAACATAAACAATTCGATATCCCTTACCCGCGCGAACTCGCACCTCATGATGCACTTTCGTCACCAAAGGGCATACCGAGTCAACAACGTAACTTCCGCGTTGACGTGCAAGCTCGACAACTTGCGGCGCTGATCCGTGTGCCGAAAGCATGATTGGCATTCCCAGCGGAACCTCGGAAATTTCGTCAACGAAAATGACGCCTAATTTCAAAAAGCGATCAACAACTGCGCGATTGTGCACAATTTCGTGATAGCAGTACACGGGAGCGGGGAATGTGCGCACCATCCATGCAAGCGCTTTGATTGCCATCTCAACGCCTGCGCAAAAACCGCGAGGGGCAGCAAGAAGCACACGATCAACACGGTGAGTGGATTCGGGCGTGTTTTGCATACAGAAACACAATACTTCAGGCAATTTGATGCCCCTGAGTTCAGACCATTGTTTCATTAGCGACAGTACAATGATCGGGTGACAACCGAACTGGAAAACGAAATTCCTTCGCCTCTTCCAACAGTGGTCATTGTTGGAAGACCAAACGTCGGTAAAAGCACCCTGTTCAACCGATTCATGGGTTCGCAAGTTGCCATCGTTGAGGACCAACCAGGAATCACACGCGATCGTTTCGAGCGCGAAGTGGAGTGGACTGGCAAGAAGTTCAACTTGGTAGACACGGGCGGCTGGATGCCGGGTGGATCTGAGCTGGATGCCAAGGTAAGTCGTCAGGTTGAAGAGGCCGCAAAAACTGCGAGTTTGGTTCTGTTCGTTGTTGATACAGCAATTGGCGTCACGGACGATGACGAACAGATCGGCCTGTGGCTACGCCGTTTAGCCTGCCCAGTGATTGTGGTGAGCAACAAAATCGATTCCGATAAGCGCGAAGCCGACCGTTGGGACTTCCTGAAGCTTGGTTTCGGTGATCCCGTTCCAGTTTCTGCACTCCACGGACGTAAATCGGGTGACTTGCTCGACATGATTTTGGAAATCGTTGAAGCACCAGATGTGGTTGAGGAAGTCGTTCTACCGCGTGGAGTTTCAGGCATTCCTCGAGTGTCAATTGTTGGTCGTCCAAACGTTGGCAAAAGCACGCTGTTCAATCGTTTGGTCGGTGAAGATCGTTCGATCACCCATGACATGGCGGGAACAACGCGCGATGCAATCGACACGCAGGTTGACACCCCAGATGGTCCCATCGTGTTCGTGGACACTGCGGGTATGCGTCGCAAGAGCCAAGTTGATGAATCAGCGGAGTATTACTCATTTGTTCGTGCTTTGCGTGCAGTCGATGAGTCAGACGTTGCATTACTCGTGATCGATGCCCAAGAGGGAATCACCAACCAAGACCAACGGCTTGCAGAACGCATTGACGCTGCGGGTTGTCCAGTGATTGTTGTTCTGAATAAGTGGGAAACTCTTGACGCTGACGGTCGCGAACACATCGATACCGAAATGACGAGGAAGTTGTANTTCATCGGTGATGCNCCTGTGTTGAAGCTGTCNGCGCTAACAGGCAAGGGNGTGCATCGCTTGTTGCCNATTTTGCAGGAATGCATTGCGGATTATCACAAGCGTGTGCCAACTAAAGACGTAAACCGAGTGATCGCAGAAGCTCAACAAAAGCAGCCTGCCGGTGCCGGCGCGCGAGTGTTGTATGCGCTTCAAGGAGCAAATGACCCGCCGACATTCACCTTGTTTGTGAACCGTGAATTGCCGCAGCATTACCTTCGCTATCTCGAGCGCTCAATTCGTGAAAAATTTGAATTCGGTTCGACCCCAATCAAGTTGCGTGTCCGCAAACGATCGGACTGAAGNACTCATCATGCCGTGGTGTGAACCATGTTCTAAATACTTAGCGCCAAGTTCTGTATCCCGTGACGGGCGTTGTCCAGATTGTTCGACTGAGATAGAAGTTGCAACCGCTCATGGCACTATTACCGCAAAGAATTTGGATCTTAAAAAACTTGCTCTCACAGATGGCGAAGAAGATGTTCCATTGCCGTGGCACTTCAAATTATTGGTCGGAGCCCTCGTGATGTACTTGTCTTGGAGAGTCATCGACCTATTCCGTTAGGCTCGTTTTGATACGGGCTGTAGCGCAGCTTGGTTAGCGCGCTTGTCTGGGGGACAAGAGGTCGTGGGTTCAAATCCCGCCAGCCCGACCAGATCTGTACTGGTTAGACACTCACCATTACGAGAGACGCGGCCGCAAGAGCCATTCCTACTGCCTGTGATTTGTGCAGCCGCTCATGATCAAACTTCATTGCCAGTGCAACGGTTGAAACTGGATATAGCGCAACGATTACCGAAACGAGTGACATCATTCCTGTATGTGTTGCAAAGAGATATAAACCGTTTGCCGATGTGTCGAGAATGCCTGCAGCAAGTGCGAAACCAATTGCTGCTTTTGGAACCGTAACTTTTCGTGTTTGCATCAGCGCAATTGCGGCAACTGTGGGGACGCTGATAAGTCGTTGTCCAAAGAGCGGCCAAATTCCATGGTCATGGCTTGCATTTGCCATGCACACGAAGATCATGCCAAAACCAAAACCTGCAGCCACAGCTAACCAAATTGCGCTTATCGATGTAGGCAGGTCGTGTTTATCAAGTACATCTCCAACGAGTGCGACTGCAACAACTGCCAATGCGATGCCAAACCAAGCAAGCGTTTCTGGACGTTCGCCTTGGATAAACCCTGCGATGACAGGAACCGATAGACCAATGACCGCGGTGATTGGTGCAATGACGGTCATCGAACCTTTCGACATTGCTTGGTAGAAGGCAACCAGCGCAATTGCGCCGCCGAATCCACCACCAGTGGTCCACAACCAGCTTTCTAATGGGGGAGGAGACGACCGGAAGACCAAGAGATACACCGTAATGATCACCAATGCTGCTGCTTGACCGACAAACGTGATTGCAGCCGAACTGGCTAGGCGTGATCCACGGCTTCCTGAATAATCAGCAACCCCGTAAAACATGGCGGCAGCGAGTGCAAACAGCAGCGTCATATAGCGTAGGGCTGTGATTGGACTTGGAACATTGATCAATACTGCCACAGTGTTGGTTGGTGGCTCGGTAGGAATTGCAATGGGAAACAAAATTCCCGAACGAGTGCGCATCATTGTTGTGCAAGTTATTGGAATGCTCACTATTGGTTTGGGGCTGAGCGATTTGTTGAAAACTCACAACATGGTGTTCCCGCTGCTTGGAATGGTGTTTGGTGCTGTCATTGGCGAAGTCATGCGGATCGAAGATCGGCTNGAGGGATTAGGCGAAGTTATTCGCAAGCGCTTTGCACAACGCCAAGATCCCGGTCCGTTCATTTCAGGGTTTGTCACTGCTTCGTTGCTGTTTTGTATCGGACCGTTAACCATCCTCGGTGCAATACAAGATGCGTCGGGAGCAACGCCTCAGTTGTACATCATCAAGGGGACCCTCGATGGATTCATGAGCGTCATTTTTGGCGCAATACATGGAGTCGGCGTTCTGTTTAGCGCAGTCAGTGTGTTCATCGTGCAAGGAACGTTGACACTGTTTGGCACCAATTTGGATTCGCTGCTAAATGATCGAATGCGAATTGAGTTATTCGCTACAGGTGGTTTGGCTGTTATGGCCATCGGATTGAATCTGCTTGAGATTAAAAAGATTCGGCTGGGATCACTTCTCCCAGGTTTGATCATCACGCCTATCTTGGTGAAGTTGTTTGCAGATGGTACGGGATTGTTGAGATAGTCAAACATGTGTGGAAGATATGTCCGTAAAACAGGCGCGCAGGAAATTGCACATGCGTTTGCGGCAGTCGATAGTGGAGTATCGCTTTCCCAGAATTTCAATATTTCGCCAACCAGCGATGTATTTGTTTTGCGTTCGTATTCCGATGCGGTAAGGCTTGACGTGATGTCATGGGGGCTCGTCCCCGTGTGGGCCAAGGATGTTTCGCGGGCTGCAAGTTTGATTAATGCCAGATCTGAATCGGTCGCAGAGAAGCCATCGTTTCGTAATCTCATCAGTAGGCATCGTTGTGTGATGCCAATGAATGCCTATTACGAATGGAAGCCGATGAAAGTTGCCGGCAAGGCAATGAAACAGCCCTTTGCCTTTATTCCAGGAAAAGATTCGGGATATGACCATGAATCGCANTTTGCTGTTGCATCGCTGTGGTCANCGTGGCGCGATGGCGAGGGGAAAGAACTCGCAACATGTGTTGCCTTGACCACCGAGGCAAACCAACGTGTCTCGCAAGTGCATAATCGAATGCCCGTGTTACTCACAAAGGACGGGGTGAAGCAATGGCTTTCAGAAGAAGTTGTTGCGCCATTACATCTTGCTCACGGTATCCCTGATGACGCAGTTGAGTATTTCCCCGTTTCGACTGATGTGAATAATGCGCGCAATCATGGACTGCAATTACTCAATCCAGTAACTCTGGAAGAGGAAGCACCGGAGACGCTGTTTTAGGACAGTGCAGCTGAAATACTCGCGGCAACCGCAGCTAGGTCTTCGAAGTCAACACTTGATGCCGCGTTGTCGAATGACACGTCAGCAATTGTCGTTGCAGGAATCACATGCAGATGGCAATGTGGAACTTCAAATCCAGCAATGATCAGCGCAACACGATCGCAGTGGAGAACACGCTTTTGCGCCCCGGCGATGCGCTTGGCAACGCCAAAGCAATGTTGGGAGACATCATCGGGTAGATCTGTCCACTGATCTATCTCTGTTCGCGGGACAACGAGCAGGTGTCCGCGCGAAATGGGGTTGATCGTCATAAATGCGACGCAAACCTCATCGGTGTACACGAATGTGCCCGGCAATTCGCCTGCGATGATGCGTGTGAATACTGAAGCCATCACTTAAACAGTACTGCGAATCCTTGTATTGTCGCTGTGTGGCCGACAAGCAAGTATCAATGTGGACAGGAATGTTGAGCGTCCCCAACTTCATTACATTGGCGCGTTTGTGTGTGCTTCCGTTGTTCCTGTATTTGCTGTTCTCCAAAGATCAGCGGGCGGGCGCAGCGCTGCTCCTTGGCGTACTGGGTATGACCGACTGGGTGGACGGATGGTTCGCACGAAAATTCAACCAAGTCTCGCCATTTGGTGCAGTCTTCGACCCAACCGTGGATCGAGTGCTATTCGTGGTCAGTGCAATCAGCGTGCTGATTGACGGAGCGGTGCCACTCTGGTTTTGCATCGCCATATTGGTTCGCGAAATAGCCGTTGGCGCGATGATGGTGGTTGGCACGCTGATGGGTATGGAGCGATTTCCGGTCAGCAACAACGGCAAGTGGTACACCTTCTTGTTGATGATGGCGGTTCCGTTCTTGCTACTCGCTGGAAGTTCGCATGTCACGGCCGACTTTGGACGGGTTGTGGGCTGGCTTTGTGCAATTCCTGGTTTGGTGCTGTCGTATTACACCGCAGTCACCTATGTGCCAATCGTGCAGGCCAATCTCCGAAAGGGGAGAGCCGCCAAAACGCTACGGTAGGGGTATGTCGTACGTGTTTTGCAATAGTTGCGGTCATCGCAATCCACCGCAATCAGGATTTTGTTCAGCGTGTGGATCTGTTCTCGATCAACCCGATGAGCGAACCATCGTTCTTGCAAAAGTGGATCCGTTGCAAGATGCCCCAGGCGACGCCGACAATGTCTCACTGTCTAGTGCAGAGTTGCATTCGGGTAAGGGTCTTCTTGTCATTCGTTCCGGTGCACAAAGCGGTAATCGCTACGTGGTCGAAGGCTTAACAACAATTGGTCGTCATCCAGACAGCACCATTTGTCTTGATGATGTAACGGTGTCTCGTCGTCACGCACAGGTTGTGCACGAAAACGGTCGCTATATCGTTCGCGATTTAGGTTCACTGAATGGCACGTATGTCAATCAGATGCGCATTGATGACTTCGCTTTAGAGCAAGGCGACGAATTGCAGGTTGGAAAGTATCGCATGGTGTTTTTCAATGGATGAAAAGAACTACAAGTCCATTGGTGAGGTTCTCGGGTTGCTCCTCGACGAGTTCCCAGATGTAACCATTTCAAAAATTCGGTTCCTTGAAAGCCAAGGTTTGATTGAACCTGAGCGGACACCATCGGGATACCGCAAGTTCAGCGATTCTGAAGTTGATCGTTTGCGCTTTATTCTGCGTGAGCAACGAGAAAATTACTTGCCGTTGAGAGTCATTCGCACTCGACTCGACAATGACACCAGTGATGGCATGGTGCGTCCATACGATGACACCGACCCAACTGGTGTGCGTGGAGTAGTTCATCAAGGCTCGCATCCAGCTGCCGCAAAGAAGTTGTCTTCAGCGCCGCTGGCCCCGCATAAATCTCGAGCTACGCGCGACGACACGTTGTCAATCGATCGTGGCGAGCTACTGCTCGCAATCGACATGGACGAGAAGTTGTTAAAGGAAATCATTGCTGCAGGTCTGGTGTCGCCACGCAAAGTTGGCGATCTGGAAATGTATTCACCACTTGATCGTGAGATTTTGGAAATCATCTGCAAATTTTCTGAACTTGGGATTGACGTTCGGAACTTGAAACGCTGGAAACAATCAGCCGAGTCTGAAGTTTCCCTCTATGAAGGAAGAATCAAGCCGTTCTTCATGCAGAAAAATCCTTCTTCTAAGGCGCAAGCTGAAGAGATGTTGGATGATTTGATTGAGCTGGGTGAGCAATTGCGGTCGACTCTTGTTGAGGTTGCCGCGAGGTCGTTCCGTGGCAATCGCTAGTCGTAGGCAATAAGGTGATTGCGTCATGACGAAAAGACTTGCTGCAGAACTCGAAGGCATTCGAGTAGAGGTGCCATCGAACATTCCGGTCATGCTCATTCGCGAAATCGATGAATCGCGCAGGGTCATTCCCATCTACATCGGCGAAGCCGAAGCCTCATCAATATCGGTTGCGCTGAGTGGAGTACTGCCAGATAGGCCACTGACTCACGATTTGATGCTGAACACCATTGCAGAGATGGGTGGGGAAGTGGTCATGGTGGTGGTTACCGATGTGCAAGAACATACGTATTTCGCCAACATCCACATTGCTGTGGACGGCGTTGAGAAAGTGATTTCAGCTCGTCCGTCAGATGCCATCGCGTTGGCAGTCCGTGCCGAAGTTCCGGTATTTGTGGAATCCGACCTGATGGACAAGGTCGGTAAATCAACCGTTACAGCCGATGATTCGGACGAAGAAGAGATTCTTGACGACTTCCGTGAGTTCATTAACTCAATCAATCCAGAGGATTTCCAGGGTTAGTCAAACCGCAAAAGCGCCCGTAGCCTGACCTCATGCATCAGGGATTTAGCGGCACTCAAGCAGCTGAAGTTGTTGGTATTTCGTACCGTCAGTTGGACTACTGGGCTCGTACCAATTTGGTTCGTCCTTCAGGTTGTGACGCAACGGGAAGCGGTTCACGTCGCGTGTACAGCTACCGCGATCTGCTTGAACTTCGTGTAATCAAAAGTTTGCTTGATGCGGGAATCAAACTCGAGTCGGTACGCGAGGTATTTAACTACCTGCGCAGCCACGTAGATACCGAAATTGCTGCAGCGCACATTGTGATCAGTGGTCAATCAGTGGTGTTGTGCCAAGGTGATCAACTTGTCGACGTCATGCGCAACGGTCAAGGCGTTCTGAACGTGTTGCCGTTGTCTGGTGTGAAAGATCAAGTCGATTCACAAATCGTGCGTATGGAAAAGGCGAATGCGCCTGTTCAGCGCGTCGTTGCACAACTCGACATCGCGCTCTAGGCGACGGAGTTAGTGCGCTTCAGGCGCTGGTGGGGTAGTCGTTTCTTTTGGCTTTGATCCCTGCGGCATGAATGCCATGAGCGGTCCTAGACGTTTGCTGAGTTCAGTCAACGCACCAGACATATCTGCCAACTTGTTCACAGCACCCAACGCGCCATTCACATGAGGCATGACTTGTCGCATTGGTCCTTCAATGTCATCGAGTAAACGATTCACACGAGACGCAACCTGATTCATGTTGTCCATGGACTGCACGAACAATTCCATTGCAGAAATGAGTGATTCAACAGTTCGCTTTGCTTGGTCGACAGCCTTTGCGCCAGAGGTAACCGGATTGAAATCGGAAAGTAGCGAAAACAAATCATTGACTTGTTGCTGACCAAAAGCTCCGGCGCTGTGGTTGTTTGTCTGTTGTTCGGTCATGGCATCACTCTAGGGTGCCGTAGCTACCGACTTCACCAGACAGGCGAGTGGCGATCACGGCATTCACGCTTTCGTCTAGTGCGACAATGAACGCGTCTATTTTGTCATGATGAATTGCATTCACGGTGCAGTGCAGCGATTCGGGCGGAAGTTGACGGTCTACGTACCAGCCTCGAGTTCGCAACTCATCTGCAACGGCAAACACATTGAGTTGTGATGGATCGGTTGCACCAAAACATATGAGAGTGGATTCTGGATACGCGCGCAGATCCAAATGCTTGTGCGCAGCGATGTGATCAGCAAGTTGGACTGTTGCGGTGCGCGCACGTTGTGTTAACTCGGTGTAGCCGTCGTCTCCAAGATGGCGGAGCACGGCCCAGGCGCTGGCGATTGATCCGCCCGACTTCGTGCCCAACATTCCCGACGATGCGTACATTCCGCCAAGCCAATTGTCGGTGAAGAAGCCTTGGTGAGCACGCAAAGATTTGCTGCTGTACATAACAACGGAAGCACCTTTTGATGTGTATCCGTACTTGTGTAGATCAACTGAAATTGAGGTCACGCCGGGTACGCGCAGATTCCATGCCGGTATTGGGAGACCAAGTTTGTCTAAGTAGGCGAGTGTGACTCCACCCATGCATGCGTCTACGTGGCAGTTAATGCCATTCGCCGAGGCGAGCGCTGCAATGCCAGTCACATCGTCGATGACACCTTGCGGATATTGCGGGGCAGAGGCAACGAGCAAAATGGTGTTGTCATCGATGAGCCCTTCGATGCTGGCTAAGTCTGCGCGCCAATCGGCACCTACCGAGGCTCGACGGGATTCAACGCCGAAATAGTGGCAAGCCTTCTCAAAAGCCGCATGGGCGGACGTGGGCAGAACGATGTTTGGTGTGGTCACTGCTTTGGTCTGAGCGAATTGGTCCCGAGCCGCTTTCACCACCATGAGGATGCTTTCAGTGCCCCCTGAAGTCATAAACCCAGCTGAGTCCTTATCGGCACCCAGCCACGGGCCAACCATGGACAGGACGTCTTGCTGCATGATCCGCAGGCTTGGAAACGCATCAGTGCTCAGAGCGTTTTCGCCGCTGAATCGACGGTAGGCATCTTCGGCTACAGCTATTGCTTGCGGACCTGCGTAATACGCAAGGCTGAATACCTTTCCATTACGCCAATCAACATCATCTACACGCAGTGATTCCAGCTCGTCAACAATCTGCGGGGCAGGGATTCCCTTTACTGGCAGTGTTTTCATGATCAGTCCTAACTTTACATAACTATGATTATGGGCTAAACCCTCAACTCAACCAGGCTGGGAAACCCCAGTAATCGAGTCGGTTACGAGCGGTTTTGCGGCATCTAACAACCACGTCAATGCTGCTTTGAAATCTCGTGTCGTTGGATCGATGGACGGATCAAGATCTTGTTCAACATCATCGATCGCACACTTCAAGATGAAAATCTGATCGCGCAACGCATCAAGTTCGCTGCGGGTCACCACCAATTCATCTTCGCTGAGAGCCAGCTCAGAGGCTCTCTGACGAGCCACCCAGTCCCATTGCTTACAGGCTTGAGTGCAGAATCTGCGAGGCCTGCCAGATCCCGTTTGTACTGGTAATGGCGTTCGGCACCATACGCATTTGGCGACATCTGCAATGGGACGTTCGGTGCGGGTGCTCCCCAGTTCGCCCGGACGTATGACTCCAAGATCGTGCGATTTAGTCATGACGAAAAGATAAGGCAAGACTCATTCCAATGTGTGGATAGCACCCCATACTGGTTCTGTGACAAAACTGCCTGCACCGCCGAAGTCATCCTTTGCAAGCGACAACGTAGCTGGCGCTCACCCATTGGTGCTTGAGGCAATTTCTGCAGCCAATGTTGGACACGTCCCTGCTTATGGCGCCGATCCAATTACTGCTCGCACGGAAATCGCATTCAAGGAATTGTTCGATCACGATGTTGTTACTCAATTTGCGTACGGCGGCACCGGTGCAAACGTGTTTGCTCTCGCCAGCATGTTGCGTCCTGCCGATGCAATTGTGTGTGCAGCGCAATCGCATATCAACGTTGATGAAACGGGAGCGCCTGAACGTGCTTTAGGAACAAAGCTCATCACTATTCCAACAGTGGACGCCAAACTTCGTCCAGCAGATTTGGAATCGATGAAGTCGCATTTTGGCAATCAGCATGCTCCCCAACCCGGCATTGTTGCAATCACGCAGGTGACTGAACTCGGTGCGTTGTATTCGGTCGAAGAAATTCGCGCGTTAAGTGATGCTGCTCACAGCATGGGCATGCATGTGTATCTCGATGGTGCACGCATAGCGAACGCGACTGCAGCACTNGGCGGAACGCGAGAGGCTCTCCGGTCGTTTACTCGTGATGCTGGTGTCGATGCAATGACCTTCGGTTGCACAAAAGCAGGCGGCATTTTTGGTGAAGCTGTTGTGTTCTTCAATCCAATATTCACCACGCGATCGAAATATGTGCGCAAGCAGGTAACTCAGTTGCATTCAAAGATGAGATTCATTGCTGCTCAGTACGAAGCAATGTTGCAAGATGATTTGTTCATCACGCTCGGTGGCCAAGCAAACAAGTCTGCGCGAATGTTGTTCGACAAAACGAAGGACATTGCCTCGTTGCAACTTGGCTCTGCCCCGTCTGCCAACAGCATGTTTCCGATCATCGCTCAGGGTCCGCGAGTGCTATTGCAGGAATGGGCTCACTTTTACGATTGGGACATCGCAAAGGACCAAGTGCGCTGGATGACTGCGTGGGACGTAACGGAACCTGAAATTGACGCTTTTGTCGCTGGAGTCCGCACTCTCCTGGCGTGAACGCCCCTTTTACGGTCTAATTGACTGACCGGTTAGTTATCACCTAATGTCTCCGCAGGGCAGGTCCAACGTTGCGGGGGCATCATGGCATCACTTGAGTTCACTACTAAGCGAGTGCAAACTGATGATGAGTGGATGGACGTCGCGGAATGTCGTGGACTCACCGAAGTGTTCTTCCCACCCATCGCGGAGCGACCACAGGCTCGCGAACGACGTGAAGCAATGGCACGAACAGTGTGCTTGCAATGTGCAGTACTTGAAACTTGTCGAACCTTTGCGCGTGAGAATCATGAGTATGGTTTTTGGGGTGGAGAGTCTGAAGAAGAACGGCATGCAGCCGGTTATCGACTCATCGCACCTATTGGCGTTCGCGCCGTTTCACAGCGATAAATATTCAGCGCTTGAAGGCGCTCCGGTTTCGCTATGACCGCATTTCCATCGCGTGAACTTGCCGAGAAGTTGATTGCAACAGCTTGGTCCGAATACGACACCACGCGCACTATTGATCATCTCGTTGAAGTAAGCGCACACGTTTCCACTAACCGCGTGTTCCGAGTGGTATTCAATGATTCCTCACACATCGTTGCCAAGATCTCGTCGTATGGCTCCTACTTCTTGTTCGCAGAAGATCACGATCGTCTATTTACAAGTGCGCAGCTCCTGCGAGGTACGCGGTGGGAAGGTTTCCTTGCAGAAGTTTTGCCTCGTGACGGACACGCATATACGTGGTACGACGGCACCTATTGGGTGGCTTTTTATACAGATGTAGAGCGAGCGATGCAATTGCCGTCAATTTTGAATGATGAACAGATCGGCAATCTTGCTCGTGAGATTGCTTCGTTTCACAGAGAATGTTCACAGATCGCAGGAAGTTTGCCTCCAACGTCGAATTCTGTGAAAGGAGATGCGATACATCTCCTCGATCAGCTCTCGCATGAATTTGCTGCAGAGCATTTTGGATTGCGTCATGACGATATCGAGATTGCCAAACGTTCAACACATGATTTCTTGCTTCATCTCGAGCACATTCGCTTTGACGAATGGGAAAAGATTCCAGTGCTCGTGGATTGGAATCTTGGCAATTTCTCGGTCAAACACCAAGGTCATCAATTCGAATTGTTTAGTCGCTGGGATTACGACTGGTTTCGCATCGATACCCGCATGCTCGACTTTTACTTCTTTTCGCGAGTGTCTTCGGAGACCGGTGACAGAACCTCGTTCACCTACTCCCCGCACACGTTGTTAGAACCTCGGTTCATCAATTTTCTTCGTCAGTACCACGAGGTGTTTCCGCTTTCAAAACGAGAACTGTTGTTCTTGCCCTGGGCGTATCGATTTTTCATTCTTAACTACGTCATTCGTGAAGGTGCAAAGTTCTTCCGCGAAGACATCAGCGTGAAATTTCGCAAGGACGCAACACGCATCTATCTGCCAATGTTGAATGACTTCGATGCTTCGCCGTTGCTAGCCGTACTTGACTAGTCGTCAGTCGGAGATTTTGCGCATTGACTTCTTGAACCACTTGCCTTTTTCAACGTACACAGCAGCGCCAAATTCAATGTCTTGTTTGCGGGCACGGCCTTCTTTGATAACAGCAGGTGCGCCAACGGCCAACGCACCTGGCGGAACAATCTGATCGTTGAGTACGACAGCATTTGCCGCAACTATTGCCCCGGTGCCAACGCGCACTCGGTGCAGCACCACTGCCCCAGACGACACCTGGGCACCATTTTCAATGATGCAGCATTCAAGATGGACGATGTGGCCAATAACGCAGTCATCGCCAACGATGGTCGGATCTTGTGGCGTGGTGTGAATGACCGTGTTGTCCTGAATGCTCGTGCGCGCGCCGATTTTGATGTATCCGTCATCGCCGCGGAGAACTGCACCGGGCCAAATCGTTGATTCGGCTCCAATTTCCACTGAACCGATAATCACCGCGTCTGGGTGAACGAACGCTGTTTCATGAATGTTTGGGACTTGGTCTCCAAGTGCATAAATCGCCATTCGCATACCGTAGTGCGCACGTTTATGGCGTGCGCATTGGGGAAACTCACTTTTCGCAGGTACCGTAGAGCCCCATGTCTAAGCGCATTGATATCGAATTGACCAGTAACCGTGGAGATGGAACGTGGACGTGGCGTGCAGCCGGTGCCAAGACCCCTAAGGGAACACTCAATGGTGCAATTCTCGATGCCGGTGCAAAGATTGGCGACACCCTCAAAGTTGAAGCCGAGTTCGACCTCGATGGTGTAGAAATTCTCTCGCTTGTAAAGACAAAAGAAAAATCTGTCCGTGGAAACATTTTGGAAATTCTCGGATCGGAAAAAGAGTTTCAGCCTGTTACGCAAAAACTTGCTGACAAGAGTAAAGACCGTAAGCCAAAACGCGACGGCGACCGTAAGCCACGACGCGACGGAGACAAGCGACCACCTCGCGAAGGCGCTGAGGGTGAAAAATCTGGTGATCGTCGTCCACGACGTCCGTCATTCACTGCTCCACCAGAACTACCTAAGCGTCCAGCCGCTAAGCGTCTAAAGCCAAAGCGCGTGCATCGTGCAGCTGTGCTTGACACGCTTCCAGTTGAGCAGCGTGGTGTAGCTGAGCGTGCGCTCATTGGCGGCATCAAAGCCGTACGTGATGCGGTGAAAGAACAGAATGACTTGTTGAAAAAAGAAGGCAAGCCACTGGTTCCTGCAGAGGGTCTCATTTCAATGGCGCAAGAATTGCTTCCGAAATTGCGCGTTGCCGAATGGCTTGACAAAGCAGAGGCTGCAAAAGCTGATATCGAATTACTCGACTTGCGCGATCTTCGCCAAGTGGTTGTTGGCGCCGATGACCCAATGGTTGTTCGCGATGAATCAACGCGTGCGCTTGCAACCGAATTGAAAGCTGCCTTGAAAACGCGTCAAGAGTTTGAACAGACGCGCTGGCTCGAAGACATCAAGGCTGCTATTGCAGCNCCGCGAGTAATTCGTGCATTGAAAATCTCGAGTGAACCACCAAAGGCTGGTCAGCCATTCCCAGCAGAACTCGGTGCGCAGTTGGCAGCAGCTGCTTCGGCATCGTTGTCCTCAGAAACCGCGCCAGATCGTTTCAGTGCACTTCTTGAAGCAATCGCATTCTCACCTATCCGCGGACAAGTGAAGCTTGCCGCAGTGCCACCAACACCAAACGAAGCCATGTTGGCCACGGTGAAGCGTGTTGCTCCTCTCGTTCCACAAATTGCTTCAATGTTTGGAATTACGGTAACTCCAGGTGCAAATAGCCCTCGCCCACTGCGTCCTACGCGCCCAGTGCGTCCTAAGGGCAAACCAGCGCCGACGAAGGTCGCCGGAGCGATACCGCCACCACCAGCAGCAGCACCTGTCTCTGACGTGAATCCAGCACCAGAAGCGCCTTCAACTTCCGAATAACACTTCGGCTGACATAGTCTTGGACCATGTCTGACGTCGTAACTTTTGAAAAGCAAGGTCAAATCGGATTCATCACACTGAACCGTCCCGAAGCACGCAATGCCGTTAACGGTGCGGTTGCTCAAGCATTTGAAACAGCTCTCGATCAGTTAGAAAATGATCCCGAAGTTTGGGTGGGCATCCTTCGTGCAAACACTGAGGGTCAAGAACGTCCAGTGTTTTGCGCAGGAGCCGACCTCAAAGCTTTGAATTCCGGAGAGAACAACCTCTTCACCGAGCGCGGCGGTTTCGCAGGCTTCGTCTACCGTGATCGCAAAAAGCCAATCATCGTCGCTGTTGATGGTCTAGCAACGGCAGGTGGATGTGAAATCGTATTGGCCGCCGACATGGTGGTCGCAACAACTCGCTCAGCCTTCGGTCTTGCAGAAGTAAAGCGAAACCTCATAGCTGGTGCTGGCGGTCTGTTCCGTCTGCCTCGTGCTATTGGCCAGAACGTGGCAATGGAAGTAATCCTTACTGGAGATCCATTGTCAGCACAGCGCGCATACGATTTGGGCCTCGTCAATCGATTGGTTGAACCTGGCAAAGCTGTTGAAGCCGCCATTGAACTTGCAAACAAGGTTGCACTCTCGGCTCCACTCGCGGTGTGGGCGTCACGCAAAATTGTGTTGGCTGCTGCATATGAATCTGATGAGAATCTCATCAGCATGACTAATCAAGAATTTGGTGCTGTACTGAAATCGGAAGACACCAAAGAAGGTCTGACAGCATTTATCGAGAAGCGCCCACCACAGTGGAAGGGCCGCTAAAGCTCGCTTGAAGCAATGAGCAATCGGGCCTTCATGCCCGCCCGCTCGAACAAGTTCTTTGTCAGCCGGTCACCTGGTAGCGCGTAAGCGTCTATCCGTGTGCAGCCTCGCAACCTGGCNTGCTTGCGAAGTTCGTCTATCAGCGTGGCTCCTGCGCCCAAATCGCGAGCTGTGAGTTGTACATACACACGTCGCACCAAGGCAATCGAATCTGCAATTTCCATCTGGGCGAAACCGCACACTTCATCGGATGACATGATGACAAAAACCGATTGATTGACATTCTTGAGTATGTGTTCAAGATCATTGCCGATGGCAGGAGCTGCCTCTTGCAATTGCGCACTACCGCGAAAGCTTTCCGACT
>Ga0063231_10000066_pt1 | contig 22874 bp, 22 predicted proteins | sample LauGreSu1BDMLBSD_2_FD_56231 | JGI IMG/M metagenome (GOLD analysis project Ga0063231, IMG submission 56231) | Freshwater lake microbial communities from Lake Michigan, USA - Su13.BD.MLB.SD v2 (version 2) | ecosystem: Environmental > Aquatic > Freshwater > Lake | place: Lake Michigan, USA...
TGGGCAATTAGTATGGTGATTTGGTCTTTAAACACCGAAACATCCCGGATGGTCTCCGTAATTTCTTCCTCAGTAAGCGAGTCAAGCGAAGAGGTAGCTTCATCAAATACCAGCATATCTGGCTGACGGAGCAGTGCCCGGGCAATGGATAATCTTTGCTTTTCACCACCCGAAACTTTTACACCTCCTTCACCAATNACGGTGTCTAATCCTTTATCGGCTCTNGCCAAAAGAGATTGACAAGCTGCTTTTTGNAGTACATCCAGGCAATCTTCATCACTCGCTTCTGGTCGTACAAACAATAAATTTTCGCGAATAGTTCCCGAAAATAATTGNGTATCCTGAGTTACAAAGCCAATTTTTTCNCGTAGTTCATCTAAATCTATCTGCTCATTTGATAAACCATTGTACAGGATTTGACCACTTAAGGGCTGGTAAAGGCCGACCAATAATTTAACCAACGTAGTTTTACCTGAGCCCGATGGTCCAACAAAGGCCAGTGTTTCACCTTGTTCGGTTTTAAATGAAATACCATTCAATGCATTTCTGTTGGCCGATAAGTGCTTAAAGGACACCTCTTTAAACTCGAGCGTTTTTACCCTTCCTAAGAGTTGTGGTTTGGCTGGTTTACTTTCTTTAGGCGTACTTAAAATCCGGTTAAAGTTGTTGAGCGATACTTCGGCTTCCCGCCAGGCAATGATCACATTCCCCAATTCTTGCAGCGGATTGAATAAAAAGAAAGAGTAAAATAAAAAGGTGAAATACTTACCCGGCGATATTTCCTGATCGAAAATTAAAATCATCAATACCACCACCATGGCACTGCGAACAAAATTAACAGTGGTACCCTGCAGGAAAGCCATACTGCGTACATATTTGATTTTTTTGAGTTCCAAACCAAGGATTTTGTACGTGGTATTGTTCAATCGATTGATTTCTTGTTTGGCCAAACCTAAACTTTTCACCAGTTCGATGTTACGCAATGATTCGGTAGTAGAGCCCGCCAAACCGGTGGTTTCTTTTACAATGGTTTTTTGAACGGTTTTAATTTTACGGCTCAGCAACCAGCTGGTGATGGCAATAATGGGAATGGCTGCAAAGTAAACGAGCGTTACCTTATAGCTCACATTTAGTGAGTAAACGATCACAAAAATCATCCCCACCAAGCTTGTAAATAGAATGCTGATAAAAGTGGTGATGAACCTTTCGGAGTCGGTACGGACCTTTTGTAAGATGCCCAAAGTTTCGCCGCTCCGCTGATCTTCAAACGTCTGGTAAGGCATTTCGAGCGAATGCTTTAAGCCGTCTGAATAAAGTTGTGCGCCGAGCTTTTGAACAATGATATTGGTAAAATAGTCTTGTAAATTTTTAGCGATACGCGATACCATGGCCGCTCCAATGGCCAGGCCGATGAGGTAGAGGATGCCCTTGACGTAGCTTTCGCGATCCAATTCAGTTCTTTTTTCTAGAAAATTATCGACGATTTTTCCGGTAATGTGCGGATCGAGTAGGGAAAAGATCATATTGACAGCGGCCAGGAAAAGTGCCAGGGCCAATAAACCTTTGTAATTTTTTAAATAATGGAGTAAAACTTTCATATGATCCTACAAAAATAAGAAAGGGAACGAGCTATTAACCACGTTCCCTTTTTAATGACGCTCATTAGACCACTAAACGGTCATGATGTCTTTTTCTTTATTCTCTGCTTCTTTATCCACTTTTAGAATGTAAGCGTCGGTTAGTTTCTGCACTTCGCCTTCGCCGGTTTTCATTTCATCATCAGAAACACCTTCGGATTTTAATCTTTTAATTTTCTCATTGGCATCTTTGCGGATATTTCTGATGGCAATGCGTCCTTTTTCAGCCTCTTCTTTTACTTTCTTTACCAGATCGCGGCGGCGCTCTTCGGTTAAAGGAGGTACATTTAAACGAATGATGTTACCATCATTTTGCGGATTTAACCCAATGTTGGCATCCATAATTGCTTTTTCAATAGGTTGCAGTAAAGCCTTTTCCCAAGGCTGTACTACCAGGGTGCGGGCATCGGGGGTGTTTACGTTACCTACCTGACTCAATGGAGTAGGCGTACCGTAATAATCAACCATAATGCCGTCGAGCATAGAAGGCATGGCCTTACCTGCACGAATTTTGGCGATTTCGTTTTCGCAATGCTCAATGGCCTTATCCATTTGACCTTTGGCATCATCCAATACTTTCTTAATCAATTCACTCATGATATTCTGTTTACTCAGCAAAAATAGTAAGCCTTGCTGAATTCGTAATAATTTTATTTTACCAGCGTGCCAATGGCTTCGCCTTTAGCCAGCTTCATAAAATTGCCTGGTTTGTTCATATCGAAAACAATGATAGGCAGTTTATTTTCCTGGCAGAGGGTAAAGGCGGTCATGTCCATCACGTTGAGGCCTTTTTTATATACCTCATCAAAAGAGATCTCTTCAAAACGAGTCGCAGTTGCATCTTTTTCCGGATCGGCAGTATAGATACCATCCACGCGTGTACCTTTCAATACCACATCGGCATTGATCTCAATCGCTCTTAATGAAGCGGCAGTATCGGTCGTGAAATAAGGGTTACCAGTTCCGGCACCAAAGATCACGATTCTTCCTTTTTCCAGGTGGCGTACGGCACGGCGACGGATAAATGGCTCGCAGATTTGCTCCATTTTAATGGCGGTAAGCAAGCGGGTTTTGCAACCTACTTTTTCCAATGCATCCTGCAAAGCCATGCTGTTGATTACCGTGGCTAGCATGCCCATATAATCAGCTTGTACACGATCCATGCCTGCTTTTTCGGCGCTTAAACCGCGATAAATATTCCCTCCACCAATCACAAGGGCAATCTCCATGCCTTCGGCATGTACGGCTTTTATGTCTTTTGCGTATTGGGCTACACGGTCAATATCAATACCATATTGCTTATCGCCCATCAGAGCTTCGCCGCTCAGTTTCAGTAGGATGCGTTTGTACTTCATTAGCTGGGGAGGTTTGTCAAAAATAAAAAATTATATGGAAGCTTTTAAATGGTCAAAAAAAATCCCCCTCGGTATTCGAGGGGGATTTGAAATTAAGCTCCTAATTGCACTCGCTTGAATGCGGTAACGGTTAATCCTTTAGATACTCCGTCGAGGAATTGTGCGATGGTTTTGGAAGAATCCTTCACAAATTCTTGGTTCAATAAGGTAGATTCTTTGTAGAACTTGTTCAGTTTACCTTGCGCAATTTTTTCAACCATGTCTTCGGGTTTACCTTCGGCACGGATCTGCTCTTTGGCAATTTCTAACTCACGCTCAATAGTGCGAGCATCTACATCACCTTTATCAATAGCAACTGGGTTCATGGCAGCAATTTGCATGGCTACGTCTTTACCAGCTTCATCTGCGTCACCAGCATTGGCGCTTAAGCCAACCAATACTCCTAAACGATAGTTACCGTGAATGTAGGCTACTACTTTTTCGCCGCTTACCACTTCGTATTTAGACACACCGATTTTTTCACCGATTTTACCGGTTTGATCTAAGATTTGATCAGCTAATTTAGTTCCGTTCAGCTCTAAAGCAGTTAACTCATCAATTGAACTTGGATTGTTCGCAATTGCTAAATCGGCAATGCTATTGGCAAATGCGATGAAATCAGCATTTTTAGCCACGAAATCAGTTTCACAATTTACTTCTACTACTATTCCACGTTTACCATCGGCAGTAGTTTTAGCAATAACTACTCCTTCATTCGACTCACGGTCTGAACGGCTGGCAGCTACTTTAGCACCTTTTTTACGTAAATAATCGATAGCAGCTTCAAAATCACCATTGGCCTCGATCAATGCTTTTTTGCAATCCATCATACCGGCACCAGTTTGCTGGCGTAATTTGTTTACATCTGCTGCTGAAATTTGTACTGTTGACATCTTTTTCTTTTTTATTTTTTGAAAATAGTTGTGGGTTGTAAGTTATAGGTTGTAAGAAAGCCCACAACTCATAACCCGCAACCCACAAATAATATTACTCTTCTGTTTTTTCGGCTTCTGCTTTAGCAGTAGTTTTCCGTGCACGTTTAGCAGGAGCAGCTTCTGCAGCTGTTTCCTCTGTACCGGCATCTACTTTTGCTTTTGCAGCTGCACCTTCTTTATCTGCTTCTTCTTCTTTCTCACGCTTGCGTTCTTCTAAACCTTCCTGGATAGCCTTCACAATAATGTCGGTAATCAGGGTGATAGATTTAGTAGCATCGTCATTCGCAGGAATTGGNAAATCGATGTTTGAAGGGTCAGAGTTGGTATCTACCATTGCGAAAGTAGGGATNTTCAGCTTTAAAGCNTCNGAAACAGCAATGTGCTCTTTCTTTACATCCACTAAGAATAAAGCTGCAGGTAAACGGTTCAAATCAGCGATACCTCCTAATAAGGTTTCTAATTTGATACGCTCACGCTGAATCATCAATTTCTCTTTCTTAGATAATACATCATAAGTACCGTCGGTCGTCATCTTGTCGATGTTAGACATCTTTTTGATTGACTTACGTACGGTCGCGAAATTGGTTAACATACCACCTAACCAACGTTCGGTTACGAAAGGCATGTTTACAGATTTAGCTTGCTCGGCTACAATACCTTTAGCTTGCTTTTTAGTAGAAACGAATAATACTTTACGGCCCGATTTTACGATTTGCTTAATCGCGGCAGCAGCTTCTTCTACTTTAGTTAAAGTTTTATTTAAGTCAATGATATGGATGCCATTACGTTCCATGAAAATGTAAGGCGCCATTTTTGGATCCCATTTGCGGGTAAGGTGACCAAAGTGTACACCTGCATCCAATAAGTCTTGATATGTTGTTCTTGCCATTGTTTGATCCTCCTGAAATTAACGTTTACTGAATTGGAAGCGCTTACGTGCTTTCTTACGACCTGGTTTTTTACGCTCTACCATACGGTCGTCGCGGGTCATAATGCCTTTAGCTCTCAATGAAGGTTTAGTTTCCGGATCTAATTCAACAATCGCTTTTGCAATTGCCAAACGAACGGCCTCTGCCTGTCCCTTAACACCACCGCCAGCTACATTTACAGTTACATCGAATTTACCGGTAGCACCGCTAACTTCTGTAGACTGCGTAACAATGTATTGCAGGGGTAAGGTTGGGAAGTACTCTTTGTAATCTTTACCATTTACGGTAATGTTACCGCTGCCCTCAGTTAAATAAATGCGGGCAACAGCAGTTTTTCTTCTTCCTGAAGTGTTTGTTGTTGACATTTCTTTTCTCCTTTAATTAAAGTTTAATGGTGGTTGGGTTTTGAGCGGCGTGCGGATGCTCAGAACCTGCATATACATACAGGTTTTTGTAAATAGCACGACCCAAACGATTTTTAGGTAACATTCCGCGAACGGCTTTTTCAACCACTCTTTCCGGATGTTTTGCCATTAACTCCTTAGGAGAAATGAAACGCTGACCGCCAGGGTAGCCGGTGTAAGAAACATATTCTTTTTCGTTGAATTTGTTTCCGGTCAGTTTTACCTTGTCTGCATTGATAACAATTACGTTATCACCGCAGTCTACGTTTGGGGTAAACGTAGGCTTGTGCTTTCCACGGATCATCATTGCGATCTTAGAAGACAAGCGCCCCAAAATCTCGCCTTGAGCGTCAACAACTACCCATTGTTTGTTAACGGTCTTTTTGTTAGCAGAGACAGTTTTGTAACTTAACGTATTCACTTGCTTGAATTTAAATTATTAAACGATTATCTATTTCCCTCAAAAATGAGGACTGCAAAGATAGACTAATACATTTAATTTTCCAATAATGCTTAGATATTTCGATGCCCTAGTTGTTGGAATGAGTAAAGTGGCAGCCAAAACACAAAATATTCTATACCGTATGTTCGTTATGCTTTTAAATTTTTAACCTATTTATAAACCAAACAAAATCATGAATTCAAAAAACTTTTTAGCAGCAGGTATTGCCGGGGGCATTACTTATTTCTTTTTAGGATGGCTGTGTTATGGGATGTTATTCGCTGATATTTTGCGAGCGCATGCCGGATCGGCAACGGGTGTAGACCGTGGCGAAGATATGCTGTTATGGTCGATCGCATTGGGTAACCTCGCTTCCGGATTTTTACTTTCCTATATTTTCAGCCGCCTTGCACACATTCAAACGGCCGCTACGGGAGCTAAAACGGGCTTATGGATTGGCTTATTGCTGGCTGCAGGGGTAAATTTCACCATGTACGGAACCAGTAATATCTTCACCCTGAACGGCTTATTTATTGACGTGTTGATTTATGCAGGAATGTCTGCTGTTGCAGGTGCGGTTGTAGCCTGGGTGGTCGGAATGGCTAAATCTTGACTTTAATCATTGGTGCAGGGTGATCATTTCATTCTGCATCATTTATAAACCATCTCCATTTTTAAGAGAAGCATTGATGTTTACCGGCAGTTTCCCTTTAGATGGAATCGCTTTGGTAATTACTTTGACAGCTGCCTTTTGCATCTCCTCGCTATTTTGGTAGTTGAGCACCAGGGTTTGGGACTTGGCAATTTCGGGCAATTGAATAAGGGTGTAAGGATTGCCGAAAAGAGAAATGAGCGCATCACTTTCAGCTAATCGGTTTACTAATCTCAGCAAATCAGCATTGTAATCTAACACTGCTGCTGGTCTTTTGCGGGTATCGTGTATGCTCAGGATGATTTGGAGATCGGGACTGATTTTTGCCAAAACCTCTTCTATTTGTTGAGCAGAGGCAGATTTATCCAAGCAAATCAATTCAGCCTGTTTAAAATAGTTACGTAACTCTTGCTGAAATCTGGTTGTTTGAGGGCTGCCCAAACTGAGTACGACTGTTTTTTTATTCGGATCTAAATCATCTATCAGTTTTCTACTGTTTAAAACAGTAACTGCTGCATCGGCCAGCTCCTGGTTCAGTTCTCGGGCTGAGGGGCGATGGAGATCTTCATATAAATTTGCCGGGTTGAGCTGTACATTTTGATGCAGACCCGCCCAATACTTGGCTGCCAACACCTTTTTTACGCTTACATTGATTTGTTCCCAAGAAAGTCGTTTCTTTCTGATGGCCTTTTTAACGAGTTTGATTCCTCTTTTGGAATTCTCAGAAAGTTCCAACACATCATTTCCGGCAATCAGGGCTCGAACATCGGCTTCGCCATTCGGGAAAAATTTAACCACCCCCTTCATGTTCATGGCATCGGAGAATACGAGGCCCTTGAATCCTAAATCATTTTTCAAAATGCCGTTCACAATAGATTTGGAAAGTGTGGAAGGTAAATTGGGGCTGGCATCGAGTGTAGGAATATTCATATGGGCTACCATCACACCCGAAGCCCCATTTTTAATCAATTCTTTAAAAGGAAACATCTCTAAAGAATCCAACCGACCCCGACCAAAATTTAATTGTGGCAAATCGTAGTGCGAATCTACATCGGTGTCACCGTGGCCAGGGAAATGTTTCAAACTCACCAAAATTCCTTTTTCCTGCATCCCTATCATATAGGCATCAGCCTTACGAGTTACTTGTAGTTGATCGTCGCCAAAAGACCTGAAACCGATGACCGGATTTTTCGGGTTGTTATTGATATCCACTACCGGAGCAAAATTGATGTGCACTCCTAATCTCTTTAAATCGTAAGCGATTTCTTCCCCCATTTTCCAAATCAAATTTTCATCTTGGATGGCGCCCAGTGTCATTTGATAGGGATAGCTCATGGTACTGTCGAGGCGCATGCCCAGACCCCATTCGGCATCCATGGCGATCAGTAAAGGAACCCTTGTCAATTGCTGATACCTTGTAGTGAGATGAAGCTGCCTGCTTGGCCCGCCTTGAAAGAAAACCAATCCTCCAATTTTTTCTTTGCGGATCACCCTGGCAATAGAATCTTCATAGGCTTTTCCTTTGTCGGTATGCGCCCTCACAAAAAATAATTGAGCTATTCTTTGTTTTCGACTCAGTTTTTTAAAGACAGAATCCGCCCAAGTGTTTGGCTGATCAAGCTGGTAAATAAATGATTTTTGCTGTGCACTGAGCCCAAGGCTATGTAAGAGAAGTATAGAGATAATGAAACGAAATACAAGCTTTCTCATGCCAATGTTCTTAAAGTAATGGCAATAACCAATACAGCGATGATATAATTGATACTTAAGCTAATGGAAATACTAAACAGCCAGGTGAGTAGCGCACTTCTCAGCCTTTTGGCCAATAGTTTTCTCAAATACCAGATGCTGATGATGTTGAGCACAAAAAAACTCAGGAGGTATACATACCAAATCATGAATAAAGAAAGCAAAACACATCCGAAATTACAAACGCAGACTGTATGGAAAAATATACAATCCACCATTACATTGGACAGTTTTGAATTGTGATTTACTACCGCTGATTTTACGCAAAGACTTAATTTAAACTGATTTTCTCGCAAGATGCACTTGAACACTCTATGAAATTTGGCACGATAATTAAACATAGGTTGCTGTACCAATGAAAAACACTATGAAAAAATTATTTTTAACGACCATCTGCTCTTGTATGTTTCTTGTGGCTTTACAGGCTCAACACCTTAAACCCGGAAAAGGCGCTTATCTAGGATTTAAAGCCGGATTGAACGTATCTAATGTGATTAAATCTGGCGAAAGCGATTTCAAATCGCGATTTAAACCAGGTTTGGCTGCAGGTGTTTTCGTAGATATTCCGGTGGTGGAATCTTTTTCTTTTGCACCCGAATTGGTGTATTCGCAAAAAGGCTATCAGAGTTCTGGAACTATTTTGGGAGGCGATTATGATTATAAAGTAACGACTAATTTTGTAGATGTACCGCTATTAGCCAAAATTTGGCTAAGCGAAGGGCTGAACATCACTGTGGGCCCGCAGGTTTCTTTCTTGCTTTCTACTACCGAGAGTTTTAAATCAGGCACCCAGGAATTCAGAAACACGATTGAAGAGAAAAACAAAAACCTCAAGAAAAGCCTCTTTGGAGGTGTAATTGGCCTGGGATATGAATTAGGCGGCCAACTCGGCATCAATGCCCGTTATGCACTCGATTTCCAGAAAAACAATGCCGACGGTAGTGCGGAAGTGCCTGAATACAAAAACCAGGTAATACAAGTGGGGCTCACCTATCAGTTTTAAAAAAATCAGCTACCTATGAATCCATCCCGTCAGAATTTCCTGGCGGGATTTTTTGGTTTAGCACGAACCGTTCGTCGGCTATTTAGGACACTCATCCCCTAAACATGGTCATTCGTCGATTTTCGACTCCCTATCTAAGCCCGAAGGCATAATTTATGCTGAATTACAATTAAAAGATTAATCATGAAGAAACAACAAATTATTCGAATGCTCACTGTCATTTGCTTAATCTGGGCATATTCATTTGTATCCTGCAGAAAAGATCAAAAACCTGTTGCAGTGGATATATATGTTGCTGGTACTTACAAGTTAGATGATGGTGTAACTACATCCGTATGTTATTGGAAGAACGGGGAATTTCATCCTATTGATGATCTTTCTGCCGGTGCAAATATTTATGATATGAAAGTTATTAATGGTTCATTATACATGGCTGGTCAGTTTAATGATAAGCCTTGTTATTGGAAAGATGGAATAAAAATTGATTTGTCAATGGTCAATTTCAATTACTTGCCGGGGACCCATGTAAGGACCCTTGGTTTAATGGGCGGCTTGCTCACCTTTGGCGTAAACGAAATAACCAATTCCCATCCAATCTTTCCTATCATCAGGCAACCTGAAAACGGTGGTGTTAATTATAAAGTATTGGACGGAAACAGTACAGGCAATTACATTACCGGGGGAACTTATTACGAGAATAACGCAATCTATTTATATGGTTCTCATAAATCAGGGCTTACCGGCTATTGGGTGCTCAATAAAGTTCCTGATGCTATGGATTATACAATAGATTGGCACCCTATCGGAAATAATACAGGTTCCATTCAGGGCCTCAAGAGGCTGCAGAATGATATATTCACTTTCGGCATCATTTCTCAAAATAATACCTCCAGTTACGTTTATTGGAAAAACGATATTCTTGGCCCCTTATCCATTAACAGCTCAGTTGCCAGCCTGAACGATATGGAAATCAATAATGGGAAACCCTATTTTGTTGGGTCAGATGAAACTAATCAGCGTGCTAGTATTTGGGTAAATAATACCAAAACAGAATTAAGTTCACTCAATTCAAGCGCTAGCGATTTGTTCTTTTACGACGGGTCAAGTTATATAGCAGGGGAAGAAAATAATTTTGCCTGCTATTGGGTGAATAATAAACTAGTTAGCTTAAGCAAGCCTAATTCAAACGCTAGATTTATAGTTGTGGTACCTAAATAAGCTCATAAAAAAGCCCTCCGAAATTCATCGGAGGGCTTTACATTTATAATTGGTTAGTTATGAGCTTATGAGCAACCACCTTGTGTACCACAGTTCAAGCACTTGTAGCAGGTACCCGAGCGCACCATGATGTGTCCGCAGTTGGTACAAGCAGGTGCATCAGACTGGCCACCACCAGAGATATCCAACACTGGTTTCAGGCTTTTGTCGGCTGAGGTCACATTTTCAGCTACTACCGATGCAGCCTCAAAACTGTTTTCCTGTGGATTTACATCTGTATCCTGGATCTGAGGGTTTCCTAATACGACTTTCTTCTCAGTGATCACGTGTACCAGATCTTTGCGGTCTAAGTACTCGTAACCCAGCATACGGAAGATGTAGTCGATGATGGAGGTAGCCGACTTGATATTCTCGTGGCCGGTTACCATGCCCGAAGGTTCAAAACGGGTGAAGGTGAATTTATCTACAAATTCTTCCAATGGCACACCGTACTGTAAACCTACCGAAACGGCAATGGCGAACGAGTTCATCAGAGAGCGGAAAGTTGCACCTTCTTTGTGCATGTCCACGAAGATTTCACCTAAAGTTCCATCTTCATATTCGCCGGTGCGAACAAAGATGGTTTGACCACCAACCGCTGCTTTTTGAGTGAAACCGCTGCGTTTTGCCGGCATATTCTTCTTCTCTACTACTGATGAAAGCTGACGCTTGAAGTTCGTGTCGGTAGAACGGTCTAAGATGGCACGTGCTGCCTCTAAAACTTGCTCTGGTGTTAAATCACTCAGTTTTACATTAGCTGCTTCACCCAATACTTCTTCCACGGTATCCAATTGCTCTTCCTTAGTATCAGATTTGGTAGATAAAGGCTGAGATAATTTACAACCATCGCGGTACAAGGCATTGGCTTTGGTGCCCAGTTTCCAAGACAATTCGTAGCAATCTTTGATTTCTTCAACCGTAGCCTCGTTTGGCAAGTTGATGGTTTTTGAGATCGCACCTGACAAGAAAGGCTGAGCAGCAGCCATCATTTTGATGTGGCCATGGGCGTGGATGTAGCGTTCGCCTTTAGATCCACACTTGTTGGCGCAATCGAATACCGGATAGTGCTCTTCTTTCAAGAAAGGTGCACCTTCTACGGTCATGGTACCGCATACATATTCGTTGGCTTCGGCAATTTGCTGACGGCTAAAGCCCAATGCTCTCAATAAATTGAAATCGTGAGAATTGTATTGTTCAGCTTTGAAACCTAAGCGTTTCAAACAGTCTTCGCCTAAAGTCCACTGGTTGAATACGAAGCCAATTTCGAAGGCAGAAATAACTGCTTTGTCTAATTTTTCGAGTTCATCTTGTTTGAAACCTTTATCGGCTAAGGTTTCTAAATTGATGTGTGGAGCACCCTGCAAGGTAGCGGCACCTTTCGCATAGTTAACGATGGCCTCGATTTCGCTTTCTTGGTAACCCAGGTTACGCAAAGCGGATGGCACACACTGGTTGATGATTTTAAAGTAACCACCACCCGATAATTTTTTGAACTTCACCAAGGCGAAATCAGGCTCGATACCGGTGGTATCACAGTCCATCACCAATCCGATCGTTCCGGTTGGAGCGATAACGGTGGTTTGGGCATTACGGTAACCATATTTCTCACCCATTTCAACCGCTTTATCCCAAGAGTTGCAAGCTGCAGACAGTAAGTAGTCTGGGCAATCTTTCGGATCGATACCCATTGGTTTAATTTCTAAACCTTCGTAAGCATCAGATGCATTGTAAGCGGCATAACGGTGGTTGCGCATTACACGCAACATGTGTTTTTTATTGTCTTCAAATCTGCGGAATGCACCTAATTCTTTGGCCATTTCGGCAGAAGTAGCGTAGGCTGTACCAGTCATGATGGCCGTGATGGCACCACCAATGGCACGAGCTTTATCGCTATCGTAAGGAATACCACCTACCATCAGCATAGAGCCTAAGTTGGCGTACCCTAAACCTAAGGTGCGGTAATCGTATGATAATTGAGCCACCTCTTTTGATGGGAATTGAGCCATCAATACAGAGATTTCCAATACCACGGTCCAAACGCGGCAGGCGTGTTCAAATCCTTTCACATCGAATACCAAAGTTTCCGGATTGAAGAAGTGTGCCAGGTTGATGGAAGCCAGGTTACAAGCAGTATTGTCCAGGAACATGTATTCTGAACAAGGGTTGGAAGCATTGATGCGTCCACCTTCTGGACAGGTATGCCACTCGTTAATGGTGGTATCATACTGAACTCCAGGATCGGCGCAAGCCCAGGCAGCGAAAGCGATGTCTTGCCATAATTTTTCGGCAGAGATCGATTTCACTACGTTTCCGTTGATACGGCCAATCAGATCCCAGTTTTCACCATTCTCTAAAGCTTTGAAGAAGCTGTTAGGAATACGAACCGAGTTGTTGGAGTTTTGTCCGGAAACGGTGCGGTAGGCTTCGCCTTCGTAATCTGAAGAGTAACCCGCTGCGATTAATGCAGCCACTTTTTTCTCTTCTTCCACTTTCCAGTTTACAAATCCTTCAATTTCCGGGTGATCTAAATCTAAGCAAACCATTTTGGCTGCGCGGCGGGTGGTACCGCCCGATTTGATTGCACCGGCAGCACGGTCACCGATTTTCAGGAATGACATCAAACCTGAAGAGTAACCACCACCTGATAATTTTTCGTTTTCACCACGGATCTGAGAGAAGTTGGTACCCACTCCAGATCCATATTTGAAGATACGGGCTTCACGCACCCAAAGGTCCATGATTCCGCCATCATTTACTAAATCGTCACTTACTGATAAAATGAAACAAGCATGGGGTTGCGGACGCTCATAAGCTGAGGTCGATTTGCTCAATACTTCTGTTTCTGGATCAACATAATAGTGACCTTGTGGCTTTCCGGTAATGCCATAAGCACTGTGTAATCCAGTATTGAACCATTGTGGCGAGTTTGGCGCAGCCAACTGACCTACGATGGTATAAACCAATTCATCGTAAAATACTTGCGCATCAGCAGAACTTGCAAAGTAGCCGTAACGAACTCCCCATTGTTTCCAACAGTCGGCCATACGGTGTGCCACTTGTTTGATACTTTTTTCTGAACCCAAACTTCCGTCGGCTTGTGGAACACCTGCCTTACGGAAATACTTCTGAGCCAGAATGTCGGTTGCCACCTGGCTCCAACTTGCGGGAACTTCTACATCATTCATTTCGAACACTGCGTCTCCCGACGGATTACGAATTACAGACGATCGTTTTTCGTATTGGAAAAGATCGTAAACACTTACGCCTTCTTTGGTGAAGTAGCGTTGAAAGCTGAGGCCTTTACCGGAGGCTTTTGCTTTGCTTGTAGAAGTTTTACCCATGTTTAAATTAAAATAAAAATGTGATTGAGATTGTTTGACCCTAAAAAAGTTGGAGGGTTTTTCTCCAAATTTATCTTTTCGATTCTTTGGGCTCAATTTGAGTTTTCCACAGCTTCGGGCTTAATCTTTCATTGCAATTTTTTTTTTCGAACAATCAATTAAAAATCAGCAAGTTAAGCCTGTGGAAAACTCAGAAAAAAATGACTGGTGATTATATTTTTTGGTGTGCTGAGTCAGACGGTAATTCTTTGCAAAATCGACTTGAATTTAAGCGTGAACCCAAACAAAAAAGTCCCTCTGTTTTCAGAAGGACTTAAGCGTTAAATATTTTAGCTTAATCAATCAAGGTCACCTTGATCATATTGGTCTTACCTTTTTTCTCGATCGGAATGGCTGCCGTATTAATTACCACGTCTCCGGCCGATACATATTTTTCGGCCTTGAGGATACCGTTTACTTCGCTGATGGTTTTGTCTGTACTTTCAAACTTGTCGTAGTAAAAGGCTTTTACCCCCCAAACCAAACTTAGTGCATTTAACAAGTTGCGGTTGCTGGTAAAGATGAAGGTATTGGCTTTAGGCCGATGACTCGAAATTTCGAAGGCGGTGTACCCAGAGTAGGTCATGGAAACGATACCCAAGGCGTCTGTTTTTTCTGCTAGGTAAACTGCTGAACCACAAATGGCATCCGACATGTAATTGGAAGCATTTTCATCTAAAGATTTAGGTGAATTGAAAGGATAGGCGTTATCCTCCACATTCACTATGATCTTTTGCATAGTCTCAATTACTGTAACCGGGAATTCGCCTACTGAGGTTTCGCCACTCAGCATCACAGCATCGGCTCCATCCAATACAGAATTAGCCACGTCGTTTACTTCGGCTCGTGTAGGTCGAGGTGTGGTGATCATGCTTTCCAGCATCTGGGTAGCCACAATTACTGGCTTTGCAGCCTGACGGCATTTTTGGGCAATCATTTTTTGCAGCAAAGGCACTTGTTCTAAAGGCATTTCTACCCCTAAGTCGCCACGTGCAATCATCACCGCATCGGTTACTGAAATAATTTCGTCGATATTATCTATGGCTTCCGGTTTCTCAATTTTAGCAATCACCCTTGCCGATTTTTCGCTGGCACTGATGATACGTTTTAATTCCACAATATCATTGGCTGAGCGCACAAAAGACAAACCGATCCATTCCACATCATTTTTTAAAGCAAAATCCAGGTTGCTCAAATCCTCTTCGGTTAAGCTCGGTAAAGAAACCTTGGTATTGGGCAGGTTGACCCCTTTTCTGGAGGTTAAAATACCACCATGCACCACTTCGCAAAGCACTTCATCTTTATGGTTGCTTTCTAAAACTCTCAATTGAAGTTTCCCATCATCCAACAAAATGATCTCACCCTGACGAACATCGTTAGGGAAAGTTTCATAAGTAAGATAAATACGTTCTTCATCACCAATCTGCTCTTTGGTGGTAATGGTAATTTTGTTTCCATTCACCAAATTGATCCCACCATCTTTTACAATACCGATTCGGATCTTAGGCCCCTGTAAATCGGCCAGGATACCCACATTGGTTTTATATTTTTTATTGATCTCTCGGATGGTATCGATCGTTTTCTGATGTATTTCCTGACTTCCGTGAGAAAAATTTAGTCTACAAACATCTACTCCGGCTTTAATCATGCTCAGCAATACCTCTTTAGATGAGGAGGCGGGTCCGAGTGTGGCAACGATTTTAGTCCGGCTGTGAAATGGTTTCATATAAAGAATGAATTTGGTTGTAATAGTGTACGATTTACACTTTAAATTATGTTGCTAAAATAGCAGATTTTCTTTGGATTTCAACTTTTTAGGATCAAGTTCTACTGCAGCCAGCACTTCCTCAATTTTTTTAATACTGCTCAGCCAATGATTCAAATCCTCTTCATCAATAAAATTTTTAATCATTACAAAGTAATCTACCTTGCTCATCTCCGGGATCAGAAAACCTTCTGAACCCTTATTGGTTATTAAATAGAATTCGGTTTCTGAGTCGTCGGGGAAATAGCCGTACCTATTGAATTCCTGATTCACTTTATTATCCCCTGAAGGTAGTACCAGTTCATCCATTCGCGAAAAATCAACCCCTAAACACTTGTTAATTTGATGGCAAAGCCGGTAATCTTTTAAGGAAGAAGTAATGGCGATTAAGACGAAATCAAAATCGAGCTCTAATTTTAGGGTTACTCTGTTCAAATTTTTATTTTTAATAATTGAGATACAAAAATATCATACTTTACGTTCAAATTAGTTGAGTTTGAGCCAAAAACAAAAAGGTTTGATATTTGATATTATTTATTTTTCTTTGCACAGAATTATTTAACCCTTAAATCATTAAAACTATGTCTGATATCGCATCAAGAGTCAAAGCAATCATCGTAGAAAAACTAGGTGTAGACGAAGCAGAAGTAACTCCGGAAGCTTCTTTTACCAACGATTTGGGCGCCGACTCATTAGACACCGTCGAGCTGATCATGGAATTCGAAAAAGAATTCAACGTAGCCATTCCTGATGAGCAAGCTGAAACCATCGGTACCGTTGGTCAAGCGATCGCCTATTTAGAGAAAAACGTAAAATAACCCGCCCCACATACAAATGGAGCTTAAAAGAGTTGTAGTAACAGGTTTAGGTGCACTCACTCCCATTGGAAACACTGTTCCGGAGTATTGGAATAGTTTAATCAACGGAGTGAGTGGCGCCGCACCTATTACCCATTTCGACGCAACTAAATTTAAGACCCAGTTTGCATGCGAAGTGAAGAACTTCGATCCGGAACAATTCATGGACCGGAAAGACGCCCGAAAATTAGATCCCTTTGTACATTATGCCTTGGCTTCAACCGATGAGGCCGTAAAGGATGCGAATCTAGATTTTGAAAAGCTGGATACCAACCGTATTGGTGTAATCTGGGGATCGGGCATAGGTGGATTAAAAACCTTTATGGATGAAGTGGCGGCTTTCACCAATGGTGATGGAACTCCACGTTTCAACCCTTTCTTCATCCCAAAAATGATCCTGGACATTGCTCCAGGTCATATTTCCATTAAATACGGTTTGAGAGGTCCAAACTTCTCTACTGTTTCTGCTTGTGCCTCTTCTACCAATGCATTAATTGATGCATTTAACTACCTGCGTTTGGGCAAAGCCAATATCATCATATCAGGAGGATCTGAAGCGATTATTTATGAGGCAGGAATGGGTGGTTTTAATGCCATGCATGCGCTCTCAACCCGCAATGATGATCCTCAAACCGCCTCTCGTCCTTTTGACAAAGATCGCGATGGCTTTGTAGCCGGAGAAGGATCGGCTACGCTGATTTTGGAAGAGCTGGAGCATGCCAAAGCCCGCGGTGCTAAAATTTATGCAGAAATTGTGGGCGGTGGTATGAGTGCTGACGCCAATCACATTACTGCTCCACACCCTGAAGGATTGGGTGCAAAATTAGTGATGACGAGTGCTTTGAGCGATGCCGGTTTAACTACTTCCGACATCGATTACATCAATGTGCACGGTACTTCTACTCCGCTGGGAGATATCAGCGAAACCAAGGCCATTAAAAGCTTGTTTGGCGAAGATGCTTACCGTTTAAATATCAGCTCTACTAAATCCATGACCGGCCACTTGTTGGGTGCTGCCGGAGCGGTGGAAGCCGTAGCTTCGGTATTAGCGGTGAAAAATGATATCATCCCGCCAACCATCAATCATTTTACCGACGATCCTGAAATTGACCCCAAACTCAATTTAACCTTCAATAAGGCACAAAAACGTGAAGTAAGAGCCGCTTTGAGCAATACTTTCGGATTTGGCGGACACAACGCCTCGGTGATATTCAAAAAATATCAAGGCTAAATCTGTTATCACACCTATTTATTACATAATTTTAAGTCCTCAGGTTTTTAATTACCTACCTGAACCACATTTATATGCCCATTTTTCAGTTTTATAAGCTATATCTTTCTTCCGACAGGAAATTGGTGCTTAGCCTAAAAAACATGTTGGGCTTCGTTCCCGGAAATCTCAATCTTTATAAAATGGCTTTCAGGCACCGATCGGTGGCCATAACGCTTAAAAATGGAGCCAAAAGCAGCAACGAACGTTTAGAATTTTTGGGCGATGCGGTGTTAGGAGCGGTGATAGCCGAATTATTATTTAAAATTTATCCCTATCGCGACGAAGGATTTTTAACCGAAATGCGCTCCAAAATTGTGAGTCGAGTACACCTCAACCACTTGGCTAAGAAATTAGGTTTGGATAATTTGATTGAATTTGATCCCCGCATCGTGAACTATCCCACCAAACAAGGTTCTCTTTTGGGAGATGCTTTCGAAGCCCTCATTGGGGCCATTTATATGGATAAGGGCTATAATTTTACCAAATCGGTGATCCTACATCAAATCATTCAGCCGCATGTAGATATTCATACCCTCGAGCTCACCGAAACAAATTTTAAAAGTAAACTCATCGAATGGTGTCAAAGACATGGCAAAGAAGTATTGTTTGAATTGATGGCCAATGAAGACGGGGAAAGTGCCAAGCTTTTTACCATAAATGTGATGGTTGATGGAGAAAATTTAGGTCAGGGAAGAGATTATAATAAGAAGAATGCCGAAAAAATGGCGGCCGAAAAAGCCTGTCAGACTTTAGATATTTAAATTGATCACATGAAATTCATTGGCCGTTTGTTTTCAATCTTACATCTAGTTTGGTGTGCTACCGTATTCATTGTGATGATGTTGATCATGTTTCCTTTTGTGATCCTGATCAATGCTTTTTTGAGCGGAAAAAAAGCTCAAGCGCTATCGTTTGTTTGCTTGCGCATTTGGGCCCGGGTATTTTTAGTGCTCGGTCTTTACCGATTGGTGATCAAAAACAAGCAGTATCGCGACCCCAAAGGTTCTTATATCTACGTTTGCAACCATGGTTCTTATTTAGATGCCATCGCAGTTGTATTGGCAGCACCGCAGGCATTTAAGCCACTGGGTAAGAAAGAACTGGTGAAAGTGCCTGTTTTTGGCTGGATGTACCGCAATTTAGTGGTGATGGTAGATCGAAGCAGTCAGGAGAGCCGAGCAAAAAGTGTCGAATTGTTAAAATCTGAATTACAAAAAGGGCAATCACTTTTTATCTTCCCGGAAGGAACGATGAACCGTGGAGAAGAACCCCTGGCGCAATTTTATGATGGCGCTTTCCGTATTGCCATCGAAACACAAACCCCTATTGCTCCCATGGTCCTGATCAATGCCAGTAAATTGCTCCACCGCGATCATCCCACTCGTATCAAACCTGGTACCATGACCATGGTTTTCATGCCTCCTGTTCCTGTTGAGGGCTACAGCCCTGATGACCTGCCCCAACTAAAGGCAAAGGTCAAGCAACTGATGGAAGAACAGATTTTGTCGGAGGCTTAAATCAGCCTTAAAGCATTTTTATGCTATCTTTACCCGATGATAAAATCGATGACCGGCTTTGGTTTGGCCACCCTCGATGCGGGGAATTGCAAGTTCACCGTCGAGATCAAATCATTGAACAGCAAATTTTTGGAGCTGTCGCTCAAAATGCCGAAAGCTTATTCCGATAAGGAGCTTTTGTTGCGCAACGATTGCAGCAAAAACCTGGAAAGAGGAAAGGCCTATGTGAGCATCACGGTAGAAAAGCAGCAAAGCGAAGCAACAACCGCCGGTATCGACCGCGAAAAGCTGGCTATTTACTATCGTGAATTACAAGAAGCGGCCAAAGAACTGGGCGAACCATCGCAAAATTTATTACAGCTGGCTTTGAATATGCCGGAGGTAATAGCATACCAGGAAGAAAATGGCACGGATGAGGAATGGGCGTTGATTGAACAAACCTATCAGCAGGCGCTGAAAAACTTTCAGACATTCCGTGCCGATGAAGGCCGTATCCTGAAACAAGATTTAGAATTACGGATCAAAAATATTCTGGGCTGTCAGGCCGAAGTGGAAAAATTGGAAGTCAATCGAATTCCAGCAATCCGGGAACGTATCAGCACCTTATTGAATGAGCAAGTGGGCAAAGAGAATATAGATCAGAATAGATTTGAGCAGGAATTGATCTATTACATCGATAAGCTCGATATTACTGAAGAAAAGATTAGGCTGAAAAGCCATTGCGATTATTTCATAGCTACGCTAAACCAAGCTGATGCCAATGGCAAAAAATTAGGTTTCATCGCTCAGGAAATTGGTCGCGAAATCAATACCATCGGCTCAAAAGCCAATGATGCCAGCATGCAGCAACAGGTGGTGGTAATGAAGGAGGAACTGGAGAAAATTAAGGAACAATTGCTCAACGTTTTATAAAGATGCAAGAAGGTAAGCTCGTCATATTTTCAGCCCCATCGGGTGCCGGTAAAACCACCATTGTGCATCATTTGTTGAAACAAATACCCCAGCTGGCATTTTCTGTTTCTGCTACTACTCGTCAAAAAAGAGGTGAGGANGTNCATGGAAAGGATTATTATTTCATCAGTAAGGAAGATTTTTTACACCGCATAGCCCAGAAGGAGTTTGTGGAGTTTGAGGAGGTGTACAAAGATAATTTTTACGGCACCCTGCGTTCAGAAATTGAGCGCTTGTGGTCCGAAGGCAAACAGGTGATTTTTGATATAGATGTAGAGGGCGGGTTGCACTTGAAAAAGAAATTTGGCCATCGGGCCTTGGCAGTTTTTGTACAACCGCCTTCGCTGGAAGTTTTAATCGAACGATTACATGGCAGAGCCACCGATAGCCCGGAGAAGTTGAAGGAACGAATCGAAAAGGCAGAAAAAGAATTAGCTTACGCCGATAAATTCGACCTCATTCTCAAAAACGATGATCTCAAAACTGCCTGCGCAGAAGCAGAACAATTGGTGAGCAAGTTTTTAGGCACCTAAATTCGCGGCCATGAAAATTGGATTGTTTTTCGGCTCCTTTAATCCCATTCACACTGGTCATTTGATCATAGCCAATTATATGGCCAACCACACTCAGCTCGACCAGGTTTGGCTGGTGGTTTCGCCGCAAAATCCGCTGAAACAAAAATCGGATCTGATCAATAGTTACGACCGTTTAGAAATGGCTCGTCTGGCCACCGAAAACTCCAAAAATATCCGCGTAAGCGATATTGAATTTTCCCTGCCTCAGCCATCTTACACCATCGATACCCTGACTCACTTGAAAGCCCGTTATCCGGAACACGACTTCTTTCTAATGATGGGGTCCGATAACTTGGCATCATTAAAAAAATGGAAAAATTATGAGCTTTTGCTCCGCGATTTCCGCATCCTGGTGTATCCAAGACCTGGGACCGAACACCCGGATTTAGCCGATCATCCTTCCGTTGAATTGACCGATACGCCACTCATGGAATTATCTGCCACCTTCATCCGTCAGGCGATCAAAAAGAAAAGAAATATTCAGTTTTTTGTTCCCGATCAGGTCTTGGCTTTTATTGAAAGCAAGAATTTATACAGGTAATTATTGAAGTTTGCGATGCGCTTTCTCTTGGCATTATTATTTTTTTGTCTGATTGCTACGAGCTCGATGGCGCAGCAAACTAAGAAAGATACCACAGCGCTAAAGGAGGTGGTCATCCTCGCTTCCCGTTTTCCGGAGAAAAAAGAAGATGTAGCCCAGCAAATCCAAGTCATCAAAAAAGACCGCATTCAGCAGTTGAATGGAGCCAATCCGGCAGATATTTTACAACGAACTCCGGGAGTTTTGGTTCAGAAAAGCCAGTTGGGGGGTGGCAGCCCCATCATCCGTGGTTTTGAAGCCAATAAAGTCTTACTCGTGGTTGATGGTGTGCGTATCAACAATGCCATTTACCGTGGCGGACATTTGCAAAACGTGATCACTTTGGATAATGAAGCCCTGGAGAGCCTCGAAGTAGGTTTTGGTCCCAGCTCGGTTTCCTACGGTAGCGATGCCCTCGGTGGGGTGATCCATGCACATACCAAAAATCCTGAACTTAATCGTACATCAATCGCTGCATTTAGCCGGTATGCCAGTGCCGCCAAGGCTTTCAGTACGGGTGTANCGGCTAATTACGGCCGTAACAATTGGGCAGTATTCACTCAACTCAGTTTTTCTGATTTTAATGACTTACGTCAGGGAGGCCGAAATTATAAGAATGATGCCTGGAAAAGCAAGTATCTGGTAAAAAGGGAAGGAAATCAAGACGTGGTCGCTAACAACCCTAATCCGGATGTTCAAAGTGCTTCGGGATATCAACAAGTCGACTTGATGCAAAAGTGGCTTTACCGTAGCAGCGATCGGGTGAGTCACCTGATTAATTTGCAATATTCTACTTCTTCAGATGTACCGCGTTACGATCGGCTGGCGCAATTACAGAACAATCAGCCTCGCTTTGCGGAATGGTATTATGGCCCTCAAAAGCGTTTATTGGCAGCTTATCAGTTAAAATTACAAGGTTTCAAAGGCTGGTTCGATCGTTCCAACATCACCTTTGCTTACCAGGATGTGGTAGAAAGCAGGCACGATCGCCGATTGAATGATGTTTCCTCGAATAACCGAATCGAAGAAGTAGGGGTATACTCACTCAATGCAGATTTTAGCAAACATTGGGGAGCTCAAGAATTGAGTTATGGCTTGGAGTTGAGCCATAATGAGGTATCTTCAAGAGCAGATCAAATCAATATCAACACCGGCGTTCGATCTGATTTAGATACCCGCTATCCTGATGGAGGTAGCACCATGACTTCGGCCGCCTTATTTTTAGCACATCGTTGGGAAATCCATCCGCAATGGCTCCTGAGCAGCGGCTTCCGTTTAAATAAAGTTCAACTCGAGGCCTTATTTAACGATCAAACCTTTTTTCCATTCCAGTTCAATACCGTGAAACAAAATAACCTGGCCTGGAGCGGTAATGTGGGATTAATTTATAAATCGGAGAACCGCTGGCGGTTTTCTTTACTGGGTTCTACCGGATTCAGGGCGCCCAATGTGGATGATTTAGCCAAGGTTTTTGAAATTATCCCGGGCAATGTGATCGTGCCCAATCCGAATTTAAAACCAGAGTATACTTATAACCTGGAGTTGAGTGTAGAGAAAAGGTTCGAAAATCAATC
>Ga0063231_10000068_pt1 | contig 22616 bp, 21 predicted proteins | sample LauGreSu1BDMLBSD_2_FD_56231 | JGI IMG/M metagenome (GOLD analysis project Ga0063231, IMG submission 56231) | Freshwater lake microbial communities from Lake Michigan, USA - Su13.BD.MLB.SD v2 (version 2) | ecosystem: Environmental > Aquatic > Freshwater > Lake | place: Lake Michigan, USA...
ACATCTCACCCAATGTAATCAGGGCACTCGTTTCTACAGAGGATGAGCGGTTCTATGAGCATTCTGGGATCGACATCAAAAGTTTGCTTCGCGCCATTGTCTTTCTTGGCAGTGAAGGTGGAGCCAGCACGATTACACAGCAAACCGCCAAAGCATTGCTTGGTCAGCAAAGCAGTAAATCTGTTACCAGGATCATTGAAAAACTCAAGGAATGGATTGTCGCCATACGCCTTGAAAGCAACCTGACCAAAGAGGAAATCATCACCTTGTACCTGAACATGGTGAATTACGGAGATGAGACCTATGGCATCAGGAATGCCGCCAAAACCTATTTTCAGAAAGAGCCCGGACAGCTTGCCGTTGAAGAGGCAGCGGTGCTGGTTGGGCTGCTCAAGGGCAGCACCAGATACAATCCAAGGCGGAATCCAAAAGCCGCCATGGCACGGCGCAATACCGTTATTGACCAAATGGTAAGAAACGAAGTATTGACCAAAGAAGAAGCCAGGGCGATAAAAATCGCCCCCATTCAATTGAAATACCAAAAACTGGATGAAAATTCGGGTATTGCCCCCTATTTCCGGGAAGTTCTGAGGGAAGAATTGAAGAACTGGTGCAAGGAAAATGAAAACCCTGCAACAGGTGAACCCTATGACATCTACAAAGACGGATTGAAGATCTTCACCACCATCAATCCCAGGATGCAGGAGTATGCAGAGATCGCGGTTTACAGACACATGCAGAACCTACAGAAGGTCTTTAGCAGTCAATACAACATCAAAGATGGATCAACCTGGAAAACGCCTGAGGGCAAAGCGGTGATGACCAATGCCATGAAGCAATCTGACCGGTGGAGAAACCTCAAGGATGATGGACTTGACGAGGAAGAAATCAAAAAGAGTTTCATGGAGCCTGTGAGGATGAAAATCTTTTCCTGGAATGAAAAAAGGGAGACAGACACGATCATGTCTCCAATTGATTCGATTCGTTACCACAAGCAAATCATGCAGATTGGCCTGCTGTCCATGGACCCGCAAACGGGTGAAGTGAAAGCCTGGGTAGGAGGAAGCAATTTCAGAAGGTTCAAGTTTGACCATGTAAACATCAAAACGAAAAGACAGGTGGGTTCAACCTTCAAACCCATTCTTTATACATTGGGCGTGATGAATGGATACAAACCTGAATCCATTTTTCCTGGCGGTCCCATCAACATGGGTGGAAAAATGATTGAAGGAGATGGCGGACCGATGGCGGTCTGTCTCGCTTTCTCAAAAAACCCTGGTGCTGTTTACCTGATCAACCAACTGGGCGTTCAACGTACCGTTGAATTTGCCAAACAATGTGGAATAGATAACAAGATCCCACCCTATCCATCGATTGCGCTCGGTTCAGCCGATCTATCCTTGTTTGAAATGGTACAGGCTTACAGCATGTTCCCAGGAAGGGGCTTCAATGTAAAACCTTATTTTATCAGCCGTATTGAAGACAGGAATGGTAATGTATTGGCCTCTTTCAGGTCAGAATCCAGGGAAGTGATCAGCGAGAGTGAGGCATATATCATGACCAAGATGCTTCAAGGCGTGGTGGATTTTGGTACGGGTAGGGCATTAAGAGGGGCATATGGCATCAGTGGTCAAATTGCCGGTAAAACTGGAACCACCAATGACAATGCTGACGGCTGGTTCATTGGGTTCAGCCCACAACTTTTATCTGGTGTATGGGTAGGATGTGATGATCCTTTCCTTAGAATGCTTTATACTTCTGGGGGGGCTCAGATGGCCATGCCTGCTTGGGCTTATTATTACCAACAAGTATTCAATGACAAAAGCCTGAACATAGACCCAGGTGCAGCATTCATTCCTCCTGCAAGCATGCAAAACGAGATTATTTTTGACTACAACCAGGCAGTGGAATCCCAAGATTTGCTACCGGTGGAAGGTGAAGATGGTAGCAAGTCTGGAGAGTATATTGAAATTCCCATCAGCACTGGCAAGGAAAAAGTTGTTACTGAATCACAAAAATTTGAAGACCCCTCTACCCCAAAAGAGGCGCCCAAACCAACACCTGCACCTGTCAAAGAAAATGTTCAACCAACCAAAGACAGTGTTGATCGAAAGCGTGGGGGATTGCTGAAAAGAGTATTTGGAAAGAAACAATAAAAAAAGCCTGGAATCATCCAGGCTTTTCAATATTTCTGATTTTATATACAATTATTTATCAAGTACTGCAGATACGCCAAGACTGAAAAACAAGTTGTTGGCAGCATTTCCTGTTACAGGCATTCTGTACTGGCTCTGCAGAATCAAAAATGTTTCATCAAAGAGATTAAACTGCAAGCCAACACCAGCAGGGATATATGCAGCATGATATCCTTTCCATACTGACCCACCGACACCAAGAGAAAGGAAGGGAGATACAACATGGTCATCGGTCAATAACTTCATAAAAAGATTGGCATCCATTTCGAAATACGTTTTCGAACCGGTGTTTGTAGCATATGGCTTGTTGGAAAGGGTATAAGTTACATCTGACATGCCCAGTCTTGCATTGAAATCAAACTTTTCGTTCAATCCCTGAGTATAGGTAATGGCCATACCAACCCTCTTCCTGTCAAAACTGCTCCATTGCTTATCCGTCAATACAAAAGACATTCCTTTGGATTCCAGATCCGCTGGGGTCTCGAAATCATGTCCTGTAAACTGGATCCCCAATTGCCTGCTTTTTTTGTTGGATGACTTTGATTGGGCAAATCCTACCTGGAACAATGCCACGGCAAATACAAATAATAATATTCTTTTCATAAACACTTGAGTTTTGAGTATAACAAAAATAGTCGGTGAGAGTTGAAACATAAAATAATTATTGGTTTTTGGCCATATTAATCTGAATTAGCCCCTTTTTAGCACCTCCACCCTTACCTTAATGACTCCACCATCCTTAAAATCCAACTTTTTAGCAGCTGCCTTCGATAAATCCACAAGCCTGGGATTACGATGGTGGAGCCTATCGTTGACCCTTACAGTGACTGATTTGTCATTTTTAAGGTTTGTAACCTTCAAAAGGGTTCCCATGGGTAAAGTGTTGTGTGCGCAGGTCAATTTATCCTGGCTGAAAATTTCTCCACTGGCTGTTTTCTTTCCTATAAATTTATTGGAATAAAAACTGGCATATCCGACTGCAGTATCTGACTGAACAACATTTCTGTAATTGACTTTTTTCTGAGCAGGAGATACAAAGGGCAGAGCCATGATCGAGATGATCAAGAAAGAAAGAACATTGGATTTATTGAAGCATATCCTCATTTTATTCAGGATCAATGAAATACAAAGGTAACCATTATCTTAGTACTATTATCCCTCATTTAATCATTTGCTTGTGGCCCATAAAATCATTGCAACAGCTCTTTTTGCACTTTTTGTACCATTGGCATGGGCACAGGAAAAAATGGTCGACAAGTTGCAACCCATCAGTGATAATGTTTCACTTCGCAAAATGGTTGAACGTGACTCACTGCTGGCCATGATTGAATTGAAAAGCCTGATTCCCGACTTGCAATACGACCTCAGGTATGCAAGCAAAAATAACTTTACTGGCAAGCGAATGTATCCGAAAAATACCCAAACAACCTACCTGAGACGCCAGCCTGCTTTTGCATTGACGAAAGTGGCAACAGAACTGAGGGGTAAAGGGCTTGGGATTAAAATATGGGATGCCTACCGACCCTATCGCACGACTGTTCGATTTTGGGAATTAATCCATGATGAACGATTTGTCGCCAATCCATCGAAGGGAAGCGGACACAACCGGGGAACAGCGGTGGACCTTACCCTGGTAGACTTAACAACCGGTAAGGAATTGGAAATGCCTACTCCCTTTGATGATTTCTCACCAAATGCCTTTCATGCAGCGAAAAACATTGATGACTTAAGGATAAAGAACAGAATGTTGTTGAGAAAAATCATGGAAAAATACGGCTTTGTTCCTCTGGAAACTGAATGGTGGCATTACTCATGGCCAGGTGCATCTGCCTATGATGTACTTGACCTATCCTTCAAGACTTTGGGTTCAATGTTGCATTGAGGATCAAACGGATGCCACATCAACAACGGCGTCCAGATTGATCGGTCCGTAAATATGTGGGAAGGTATTTTGTACAGAAGGTGACCATTCAAAAATAAGCTGGCTGGTCAGCTTTTCTGTATCAATCGTCAACAGTACAAGATCTTGCACACCAGCATAAAACCTGGATCTGATGTCTTCTACCTGAGACAGCTCACTGCAGTGAATGAACCCTTCTTCCTTCAAAGATGGGGAAGTATAGGATCCTGTCTCACTTGCTTTTGACCAAGCTTCTTTTGTAGTGATGTGATATATAAGGGGCATTCGGTTGAATTATTTTATGAATATACCCTTTTTATCATTTGCTCCCGCAACATGAGGTCTACCAAGACAATGGCAGCTGTTGCTTCCAATACTGGAGGTACCCTCAAGGCGATACAAAGGTCGTGCCTTCCCCTTACGGCAAATGATTCCATCTGATCTGTCTCCCAGTTGTAGGTAAACTGATCTTTGGGTGTTGAGGAAGTNGGCTTTATGGCAATCCTGAATACCAACTCATTGCCATTGGTAATTCCTCCAACAANTCCTCCAGCATGATTGGTGGTTGTTTTTCCATCTGCATTCTCAATGGCATCATTGTGATCAATCCCAAACATTGATGCAGCCNTGAANCCNGTACCAAATTCAATTCCCCGTACAGCAGGAATCGCGAATACAGCATGAGAAATCAGGGATTCTACAGAATCAAAAAAAGGCTCACCCAGTCCGAGGGGCAAACCATTGACCCTGCACTCTACAATTCCTCCAACTGAATCTTTGTTTTCGATCGCTTTTTGCAATCCCTTTTCAGGGTCCGACTCACCACCAATGGAAGTAATTTCTGCAACAACAGTGATGGAATTCAATATTTTTTTGGCAACTACCCCTGCTGCAACCAGACAAAGTGTTAAACGACCACTAAAATGGCCACCGCCACGAAAATCTTCAAAACCACCGTATTTTTTATGGGCAACAAAATCAGCATGCCCAGGTCTTGGCACTGCACGCTGTTTCTCATAATCACCAGACCTTGTGTTTTTGTTTTCAAACAAGAGCGTCAAGGGGGCACCTGTTGTTCTGCCGTTGAAAACACCGCTTTTGAACAAGGGTAGGTCTTCTTCCTGACGGGGTGTCGTACCTTTTTGGGTACCGCCTTTTCTCCTCTCAGTATCAACTATAAAATCCTCAATGGCTAGTGGCATTCCTGCAGGGCAGCCATCAATGACCACTCCTACACTTTCACCATGTGATTCGCCGAAAATATTGACTGTAAATAATTTACCGAAATGATTCATGGGATCAGTTTAAACCGTTTGCAATGTAATGGAAGTACCAAGGGCTTTCAAATGCTCATAAAAATCAGGATAGGATTTGTTGATGGCTTCTGCCTCTTCAATGATGACTTCTCCATCAGCCCCCAAAGCGGCAACTGCTGCAGCCATGGCTATCCTGTGGTCATGGTGAGAATGGACTCTTGCCGCTTTCACATTGCGATTGCCATGAACAATCATCATGTCTCCATCCAAATCGATCTCTACGCCCATTTTACCAAATACATCCTGCAAGGTCAATGCCCGATTGCTTTCCTTGTGGGTCAAGCGCAGGGCTCCTTTGATGACTGTATCTCCTTGACAATAGGCTGCAAGNGCAACCAAAGGAGGAAACAAATCAGGACATTCGGTAGCATCAAAATGAAATGCTTTCAAATCAGCAGGACCTACATAGAATATTCCGTCTTCATGCCGAAGTGATGCTCCCGCATCTTTGATGGCTTCCAGAATTTTCATGTCTGCCTGAACGGAATCTGCCTTCATCCCCTCAATGCTGATCCCACCGGCAATTGCACCAGCAACAAATAGAAATGCAGCACCACTCCAATCACCTTCAACACGATAACTGATTTCTCCAACAGGCTGAGCATGTTCCAATGCGCTGAAACTAAAGGTTTCGTAATCCTTTACCACTGGAACTTTCATACCAAATGATTTCAAGACGCCAAGGGTAAGATCAATGTATGGCTTGCTTTTCAGGTCCTTCACCGTTATCGTCACATCCCTTGCTCCAGCAGCAGAATAGGCCATCAACAACCCGGTAAGAAACTGTGAACTCAAACTCCCATCCACTTCAATTGAACTTGGATGCATAGGGCCTTTGATCACCAACGGCAACTTCCCATCATTCGAGTGAATGGCAATACCAAGCTTTGGGAAAATCGCATCAAAAAAATGCATGGGTCTTGTCATCAAAGATCCAGTACCACTGATTGTCAACTCCCTTGAACTCAAAGAGGCAATGGGAGTAAACATCCTGATTCCTAACCCACTTTCGCCACAGTTGATCTCATTGGAGAACGGATGAACACCATCGCTTTTGACGATGACGACATTCTCCTGCTTGGTTACTTCGGCACCTAGTTTAGAAATCACATCCAATGCCGCCAAATCATCATTGCTTTTGCCGGGGTCAACGATATGGGTGACACCCTGGTGAAGCAAAGCTGCAGCACAGGCCCTTTGCATGTCGCTCTTGGAGCGGGGTGCACGCAAAGTCCCTGAGATATCGGATGGACAAACGATTGCTATCATTTTATCTTTTTGTTTGTTTCGTTGTATGCTGTGAGATGGTTTTTGAGTGCATCTACATCAATACTGTTGATTACGCCTTTCCCTATTCTTTTCAACAAAATATAGCTCATGGTTTTGCTGATTCTTTTCTTGTCCATTTTGAGNACATTGAAAACTTTCTCTACATCAAAAGCTCCTCTGGTTGGCAAACCAAAATTGATAAGTGTCTTTTCCACACGTGCTGCATCTTTCAAGCCAAGCAAGTTTTCAGAAAGCCAGGTAGCAAAAACCATTCCAAGCGCTACCGCTTGTCCATGGGTCAACTCGTATTGTGTTTCAAGCGCATGACCAAGGGTATGTCCGAAATTCAACATTTTCCTTTCACCAGCTTCAAACTCATCCCTTTTCACAACACCGGCCTTTAGCTTAACATTGCTGAGGATGATTTCCTGCATCAATTTTTTGCTCTTCTTGACCTTTTCCAAATTGGTAGACTCCAGCAATTGAAAAGACTTGGCGTCCAGGATACAAGCATGCTTGATGATCTCGGCAAACCCATTCGACCACTCTGCATCAGGAAGTGTTTTCAAAAAGGATTGGTCATAGAAAATAAAGGAAGGTTGACGGATAATGCCCACCATGTTCTTGTACTGGCCAACATCAATCCCATTTTTGCCTCCGATGGATGCATCCACCATTGCGAGCAATGATGTGGGCACAAAACCAAAACGGATGCCTCGCATAAAAATAGAGGCCACATATCCGGTAAGGTCGGTCACCACACCACCGCCAACACCAACAAGGATGGATTTCCTATCGGCCTGAAAAGCAATAAGCTGTTCAATGATCGCATCAGCCGTGGGTTGTATCTTGTACTCCTCACCGGGCTTTAATGTGATCACATTCCAGTTCTTGAACTTGGATTGGTGTGCTTCAAAAACATTGGCATCTGTAATGATGATTGTTTTTTCCCTGTCAACAATGGTATGCAACCGGCTGAACAATGCATCAAAATAGAAATCAACAGCAGCACTGGAAAATGTAAATTTCTTCTTGTTCATGAATATCAATCGTTCATGATTTTATTCTGCCTGTTGATGCTTTCCATGTGAATGGCATCCATGTAACGTGTAATGAACTCATCACTCAAGCCAACCTTTCCTGCCTTCTGCAAAGCCTTTTCAAGCACCTCATTCCAACGCGTTGCCTGAAGGATGGTCACATTGTTGTTGCGCTTGTATTCTCCTATTTTTTCTGCAATGGACATCCTTTGTGAAATCAATTGCATCAACTCATCATCAATATGGTTGATTTGCTCACGCAATTTATCCAATGCGGCATGGTAAGATTCAGAGGGAACATCCTCGCTCCTCCAGCTGATGGCTGATAACATTTCTGCAAGACGCTCAGGTGTGATTTGTTGCTTGGCATCACTCCATGCATTATCAGGATCAATATGACTTTCAATCATCAAACCATCAAAGTCGAGGTCAATTGCCTTCTGGGCAGTTGCTTGTAAAATATCTCTGCGTCCGCAAATATGTGAAGGATCGTTGATGATGGGCATACCAGGCATCCTGCGCTTCATTTCAATGGCCAAGTGCCACATCGGAGCGTTCCTGAATTCTGTATTTCCATAAGAAGAAAATCCACGGTGGATCAATCCGANTTGTTTGATGCCAGCCCTTGNTACGCGTTCAACAGCACCCTGCCAAAGTTCGAGATCAGGATTGATGGGATTCTTGATCAATACAGGCACATCAACACCACGCAAGGCATCAGCAACTTCTTGTACACTGAAAGGGTTCACGGTGGTTCTTGCACCAATCCACAATACATCAACATCAAAGGTCAGGGCATCTTCAACTTGTTTTCCTGTTGCCACTTCTACAGTCGTGGGCAAACCAGTAAGTTTNTTNGCTTTCTGAAGCCATGGAAGACCTTTGGCACCGATGCCTTCAAACATGCCAGGCTTGGTACGTGGTTTCCAGATTCCTGCACGCAGCATGTCAACTTTGCCTGTCTTGGCAAGACGCTCTGCTGTTTCAATTACTTGCTCTTCTGTTTCTGCACTACAGGGACCTGAAATGATCAGGGGTCTTTTGCTCCAAGCGGCCTGAACTGCTGATTGCTGGGTTGTTTCAGTTGATTCCATTTTGTAAAATTAAGGATTAAATAAGGAAGGTTTAAGTGTATTAGTGTATGATCCTGCGGATCTGGTTTGCTTTGCTCATCAANTCATTNAGGTANTCCCAATTCTCTTTTTCAAGACATGATTTGAATTTTCTCAATTGGGTGATGTGCTCATTGAGTACATCAAGAATATTTTCACGGTTCTGCATCAGGATGGGTGTCCACATTTCAGGACTGCTTTTTGCCAAACGCACGGTACTTTCAAAACCTGCACTGGCCATTTCAAAGATGGCATCATCTTCTTTCTCCTTTTCCAAAACAGTATTGGCCAAAGCAAAGGAGGTGATGTGCGAGATATGGCTTACATAGGCCGCATGAAGATCATGGTCATTGGCTCCCATTTCAATGATGCGCATCTTCAATGATTGGAAAATCTCAGTTGCTGCTGCCAATGCATCAGGATCACTTTCACTTGCGTCACAGAGGATAACCGCCTTGTCTTCAAATGCATTTTCAACTGCCGCTGTAGGGCCACTATACTCCGTACCCCACATGGGATGTGAGGCCACAAACCTTCCCCTTTGGGAATGATCTTTCACAAGATTGGCCAGCTGACTTTTGGTTGACCCCATATCAATCACAACCTGATGAGATACCCTGTCCAATACGTAAGGAAGCAAGGTAGACAAGACACCTACCGGAACAGCCAGCACAATCACATCAGCAGCAATGATAGCCTCATCCAGTGACATCATCTCGTCAACAAGCCCCAATTCAATGGCCTTCAAGCCATGTTCCTTGTTGTTGTCTACACCAACAATCCTATTGGCCAACCCATTTTTTCTGCACTTGAGCGCCAGCGACCCTCCGATCAAACCCACTCCTACGATGGCAAAATTCTTTTTCATGGTTGATTGGTATGATGAATATTATTGTTTTGTAAATGTTTTCCTGACACGGTCAATGGCTTCCTCCAATATCTCCTTCTTGCTGCAAAGACTAACGCGTACATATTGATTTCCTGCATCGCCAAATATGCCACCTGGGGTAATAAAGACACGTGCTTTTGCAAGAACAGCATCACTCAATTCAAAACCAGATGCATATTGATCAGGGATGCGCGCCCAGACAAACATGCCCACTTGATCTTTTGAATAACTACATCCAAGCAAATCAAGCAAAACAAGGGCCTGCTCCTTGCGTTGTGCGTATATTTCATTGACCATGTCAAACCAGTCCTGATCCAATTCCAATGCTTTTGCTGCAGCAACCTGCACAGGCAAGAACATGCCTGAATCCATGTTGCTTTTGAACCGCAATATCGCATTGATGTGTGCTGATGAACCGACAATCATTCCCACACGCCATCCAGCCATGTTATGGGATTTGCTCAGTGAATTGAGCTCTACAACCACTTCCTTGTTCTTGTCAAATTCAAAAAGGCTCAAGGGTTCATCATTGAGGATAAAACTATAAGGATTGTCATGGACAATCAAGATGTTATTGTCCTTGGCAAAATCAATGATCGCTTGCAACAATTGCTTGTTGGGCAGCTGGCCTGTTGGCATGTGAGGGTAATTCAGAAAAAGTAATTTCACCTTTCCGCCGGATTGGGCATTGTACTGCTCAATCATTTGTTTCCAAACATTGATATCAGGATGCCAATCATTCGCTTCGTCCAAACGATAAGCCAAAACTTCTCCACCAGCCAATTTCACTGCGCTGGTATAGGTTGGATAGCCTGGATTGGGTACCAGCGCTGCATCTCCCTTGTCCAGGTAGGTCATGCAGATGTGCATGATGCCCTCCTTGCTTCCAATAAGGGGAAGCACTTCAGTATTTGGATCTACTTCAACCTGATACCATTTTTTGTACCAGGAAGAAACCGCATTGCGAAGAACAGGAGAACCCTTGTAAGACTGGTAGGCATGGGTATTGGGCTTTGCCGCCTCCCCGTGCAAGGCCTCTACCACAGAAGGATGTGGCGGCAGGTCAGGGCTTCCAATCCCAAGGTTGACAACCTGATGACCGGCTTTGTTGAGCTCATCAATCTCCCTCAATTTTGATGAAAAATAATATTCACCAATACCATCCAATCGTGATGAAACATTGATCATGATCCTACTTGTTGAATTTTCCTTTTTTATAAACTCCCAATACCCTCAGGTATGCTGTCTTCTTTTCTAGTTTTCCAATTAGNTTTTTGTACTGACCGATNGTATCAAATTCAAGGTCAGCATGAAAACCATATTTGAACTTGCTTCCGGCAATGGGAAAGGATTGAAGCTTGCTAAGGTTAATCCCTTCTTTGGCAATCACCGTCAGCACTTCAGACAACCTTCCTTTTGCGTGGTCTGTATGAAAATTGATGGACGCCTTGTTGGCACCCTCCACCTCAGAAGGATTTTGCTGGAGGATCAGGAATCGGGTATAATTGTTTTTGACATCATGGATCTTGGGAGCAATGATGTCCAGACCAAACAACTCAGCGGCCAACTTTCCAGCAATGGCTGCAACATGCTTGCTTTTCCGCAGCTGAACATGCTTGGCACTGAGCGCCGTATCCTCGGTTTCGATCAATTTCCAGCCTTGCGGGTTGAGGAATCCCAGGCACTGCTGAAGTGCCATTGGATGAGAATGCACTTCTCTGATATCTGCAAGCTTTACACCAGGATTGACCATCAGGTGCTGGTCAATCTGCAGGTAAACCTCTCCAGCAACAAACAGGTCTGATTTCTGGAGAAGATTGTAATTGGGTAAAATACTTCCGGCAATGGAATTTTCAATGGCCATGATGCCTCCCATGGTAGCCTTCTTATCAGATGCCTGCCTGATTACTTCAGTGAATGTCGCGCAGGGAAGAATCTGTACATTTTTCCCATAAAACGACCTTGCAGCCACCTGGTGAAAACTGCCCTCATATCCCTGGATGGCTACAGGCAAATCTGGCTGCTTTTTAGGGGAAGCAGTTGATCGTGATGTCTTTGCCAATTTTTTTTCGCTCATTGGTTTTCGCTTAAAAAAAAATCCCGGGGGTTAGCCGGGATCCTTATGTTGATGTTTTGTTTAATATTTGAGTTTCAACAAAAAGTTCCCGTACCACCGGTAAAGTAGTAATAAAAATAAAAGAAGTAACGGGTTCTGTTCGATATCATCTATGCAAATATAAGAAACTTAGAACATTTTCAAAAATCAAATTAAAATCTCTTTCTTGGGCCACCACTGTCAGCATCGTTCATCCGGATCTGCCTGCCCTTGAACTTCTTGCCATCAATCATCCTGACCATTTGATTGGCAGCGCCGGGTTCAATTTCTACCCAGCTGTTCATTTCTTTCATGTCTATCCTGCCCAGTACCTCTTTCTTCAGGTCACTGAGGTCAAGAATAAACTGCAGAAAACTAGCTTTGTAGAAACCATCCTTGGTTCCCAGATTGATGAAAAGCTTCTTGTAACCTGCGCCACCACGGTCAGAAGACGAACGTTCCGTTCTTCTTCCCCCTGGCTCACGCCTGTCGGTTGAACGCTCATTGAACCGATCGCTGGTTCTTTCAGCCCTGCGATCGTCTCTTACGTTTAGATCGGCGGCATTTTCATAATACTGAAGGAATCTGTCAAATTCCAATGCAGCAACCCTTGTCAGGATCTCTTCCTTCTCCATGTCCACAAATTTTTCGCGGAGCAAAGGGATATAGGTTTCGTATTCACCATGGCTGATGTCAGCCTTCAACATTTTATCGATAAAATGGAAAAACTGCTTTCTGCAAACATCTTTTCCGGAAGGAATATCCAGCTTGTGGAAGCGGTTGTTCAACAATTTTTCAATTTGGCGAAGCCTGTAGGCTTCACGCTGGCTGATAACGGAGATACAGATACCGCTGTTTCCCGCACGGCCTGTTCTTCCACTTCTATGGGTATAAACTTCCGGATCATCAGGAAGCTCGTAATTGATGACATGTGTAATGCCCTGAACGTCAATTCCGCGGGCGGCTACATCGGTTGCAATCAACAGCTGAAGGCTTTTCTCCCTGAACCGGGCCATCACCTTGTCTCGCTGGGCCTGCGTCAGGTCACCGTGAAGGGCTTCAATATCATAGCCTTCCCTGATCAGTGATTCTGTAATGCTTTGTGCATCTGCCTTGGTACGGGTGAAAATAATACCGTAGATACCTGGATTGAAATCGATGATCCTTTTCAGGGTATGGTAACGGTTAACCCCTGAAGTGGTATAATATTGGTGGTCAATGTTCACATTTGATGAATTGGCCTTACCAATGGTCACTTCAGCAGGTGTGGTCATAAAACGCTTGCTTACCTGCTTTACTTCTGAAGGCATTGTAGCGCTGAACAACCAGATACTGTTTTTATTGGGGGTGTTGCCAAGGATAAACTCAATGTCTTCCCTGAAACCCATGTTCAACATTTCATCTGCCTCATCCAGTACAATATAATTGATGTTCTCCAGGTTGATGGCCTTCCTTTCAATAAGATCAATCAATCGACCTGGAGTGGCAACAACAATTTGTACGCCTCTTTTAAGGTCCCTGATTTGATCACCAATGGAAGCACCGCCATAAACGGCTACAGACCTGATTGATTTTTTGTGAAGGGAGAACTTTGCGATGTCTTTGGTAATTTGCATGCACAGCTCACGGGTAGGACATACTACCAAAGCCTGGGGATGGCGTGCCTCACTATCTACCAGCTGCAAAAGGGGAAGTCCAAAGGCAGCAGTCTTTCCGGTACCTGTTTGGGCCAGTCCGACGAAATCCTTTGTACCGCTCAATAGAATGGGAATAGCTTTTTCCTGAATGGGGGTGGGTTCGGTGAACCCAAGGGCATTAATACCTTGCAATAACGACTCTTCAATGCCTAACGCTTCAAAACTCATATTAAATACTTTTTACAAAGGTAAACTTATTCAGCGAGAAAGGGAAGCAAACAAGACAAAGAGCTGATAATCAATAAAATAAAAAAAGTCATCCCGTAGAAACGGGACGACTTCAACGATTGCTTGCCATATGAAAAAAAGATTACTTGGCGGCAGCAGTAGTATCTACAGCGGCAGCAGCAGTATCAACAGCAGCAGCAGCAGTATCAACTACAGCAGTTGTGTCAACAGCAACAGCAGTTGTGTCAGCAGCTGGAGCTTCAGAAGAACCACCACATGATGCGAGAGCTACGATAGCCAAGATTGCGAAAAACTTTTTCATTCTTTTGGGTTTTTGAATGTTAAAATTGAATAATTGTGAATTAATACGCGAAGTAAAAGAAAGTAACCCGAAATTTAAAAGATTTTTTTTTGTTCTTTTGTGGGTTACAAAAAGGCCGTGTAGGTATTAAAAAAAGACAATTGTGGCAATTACTGAACAAGAATTGGGGGTATTCAAGGCCATTGGCAACAATGACAAGACCGCGATCGAGGCTGTTTACAAAGAAAACTACAGCCTGATTCAGCATTTCGTCATCAACAACAATGGCACAGAAGATGATGCCAGGGATATCTTTCAGGAGGCCATGATGGTGCTGTACGAGAAATCGAGGTTGCCTGAGTTTGAACTCACCTGTCAGATCCGCACCTACCTGTATTCTGTATGTAGAAGACTGTGGCTCAAGAAGTTACAACATTCTAGACGAATAGAAACACAGGTTGAAAATTTTGACAAGATTGTACAGGTGGAGGATGATATTGAGGAACATGATAAGCTGAATCTCCAGTACCAGACCATGAGAACGGCGATGGGAAAAATTGGAGAACCTTGTAAAAGTCTTATTGAAGCCTTTTACGTACACCGGAAAAACATGCTGGAAATAGCAGGTTTCTTTGGATACACAAACGCAGACAACGCAAAGAACCAGAAATACAAATGCCTGGTCAGGCTAAAAAAGCTCTTCTTTGCCCAATATAAAAACGCTTAAGTACACATAAAATGGAACAATTCGAATTGGCGGAAGTGGTTGAAAGATATCTTTCAGGTGAAATGGGCCCTGAAGAGAAGCATGCATTTGAGGAAATGAGGAAAAACAATCCCGAATTGGATCAAACTGTAGTAGAATACCATTATTTCCTTGAACAAATGGGGCGTTATGGCGAAATAAGAAGGTTCAAGTCCAACCTCTACGATACGCACCATACCATGCAGGAGTCTGGAGAAATCAAAGAACTTCAACTGAAAACCGGAACCCGCATCATCAACATGTGGAACAAATACCGCCGGGTTGTTGCTGTAGCAGCCTCAATTGCAGGTATTACCGCATTGTTCATCAGTGGCATGATGACATTGTTTACCCCCAAAACACCTTTCAGGGACATCGAAGAACTCAGAAGGAAGGTAAGCAATCTCGAAAAGCAGTCCAGCAACCAAAGTGCCGAGTTCAACAAATTCAAAACCAAGATCGCCCCAGGTTCAGATGTTAAATTTGGTGGTACAAGTTTCATGATAGATCCCAAGGGGTACCTTGTTACGAGTGCACATGTACTGAAGGGTGCAAAAAAGATTTATGTACAAAGCATCCAGGGTGAAGACTTCCTTGCTGAAATCGTTCACCAGGATGCCAATTCCGATATAGCCGTAATCAAGATCAACGACCAGGATTTTGCTTTTCCAAAGCAGTTGCCTTATGGCTTTACCCGCCTTCAAACTGATTTNTCAGAAGCGGTTTNCACCCTTGGGTTCCCCAAGGATGAAATTGTGTACAATGAGGGNTATTTGAGTGCGAGGACAGGTCTTGAAGGAGACACCATGTCTTGCCAAATCACCATTACGGCCAATCCTGGAAACAGCGGCGGACCTGTTTTCAACAAAAACGGAGAAGTGATTGGAATCCTGAACGCACGTCAGGCCTCAGCCAATGGCGTGGTATTTGCTACAAAATCAAAGAATATTTTCCAGCTTGTTGAAACATTGAAAGAAGCTGACAAGGACATCAACATCAAACTGCGCAATACTTCTTCCATCAAAGGAATCAACAGGACCCAACAGGTCAAGAAAGTACAAGACCATGTTTACATGGTAAAAGTTGTCCTNGGTTAATCATCAAGTATTAATGCCAAAGACCGCTGGGGTATTCTCCCTCAGCCAACAACTTGNCAATTCCAGCCTTTACTGCAGGAGCATCATTTTTGTACGTCACACCAAACCAAATGGCATGTGTTGGAATGACCTCTACCCTTCCCTCACCATCCTGGATGAATTGGTCTGCAACAATGGGAATAAAAAATTCTGACTTTTCTTCCTGTCCCCTCTCAGCAAGGAACTGCTGAAACAATTTTGAGGAGTATGCGAATACAGAAGGGTCAAAACACCAAAAATTCATAGAAACGATGGTGTCTTCGGATAGTTCAGCTGGTTGTAGGCCATCATCGCAACCCACAGTACCATCTTTTCTTGCAATATTCAATCGTTCTGTGACACCAATCAGGTCTCCAGATTCATTNACAGTACAGACTCCTCTGTTAACCGTACCATAGTCTGAAAGGGTTTGCTTCAATTGATAACCGATGATTGAATAATGATTTTTATTGCAAGCACCGGTAAGGAATGCGTAGGCCTTCACAAATGCATCCTGGCCGTAAAAATCGTCTGCATTGATCACTGCAAAAGGTTCGTTGATCACATCGGCTGCACACAAGACAGCATGCGCTGTTCCCCAAGGCTTGGCACGGTCTTCACGCCTTTGATATCCTTCAAGATGAGCATCCAGGTGTTGGTATACGTACGCTGTCTGGATCCGGCCTTTCAATTTCGGCTCGAATATGGCTTTGAACTGTTCTGCGAAATCTTCCCTGATCACAAAAACCACTTTTCCAAAACCTGCTCTGATGGCATCGTAAATGGAATAATCCATGATGGTTTCCCCTTCTGGCCCAAATGCTTCAATCTGTTTCATTCCTCCGTACCTGGAGGCCATTCCGGCNGCTAATATCAACAACGATGGTTTCATGCGAGATAATTTATGTTGCGAAATTAGTCCGAAATTTCAAAGCATCAAAATACGACCTTTGCATGGTTCATGTTAGAAAAAAACATCATACAATCGATCCATGACAAACATGTTCAATCATTTGGCATCAGTGCTGCAATGTTGAGACTGGACCTGCTGCATCCCATCGTATCCGGCAACAAAATTTTCAAACTCAACCACTACCTTGCNGCAGCAAAGAAAGGNGAAAAAAAAGGCATTATTACCTTTGGAGGCCCTTTNTCCAACCATCTTGTTGCTGCTGCCTATGCAGCAAAACTCAATAACCTGGAATCCGTTGGATATGTCAGAGGGGAAATACCGAATAAACTTTCCCATGGTTTGATGGATTGCATGGCCTATGGTATGCAACTTGAATTCATGAGCAGGGAGACCTTTGATTCAATTGACTTTGTCCAATTTTCTGCCGACAATCCCAACCATGCCATCATTCCACACGGAGGATATGGCAGATTGGGAATGTTGGGTGCAAAAGAGATCATGGAGATTCCTGGTGTTGAAACTTTTGACACTGTGCTCGCATCCTGTGGAACAGGAACAATGGCCGCCGGATTGATTGCTGGCTTGCAGTCTCACCAAAGATTGACGCTGATCTCNGTACTCAAAAACAATTATAGCATTCTAGACGAAATCAGGCAGTTGTTGCTTGAAGAAGAGATCAAGAACAAGCGATTTGACATGCGATTTGATTTTCATTTGGGTGGATATGCTAAAAAAAACGCAAGCCTGTTTCAAGCAATGAATGATTTTTTCACCAATCACCAAGTTCCCACAGATTTTGTCTACACAGGAAAACTTGTACACGCTTTCTACCGAATCATGGAAGCTGGTGCCTTCGCGAGAGGGTCAAAGGTATTGTTAATTCATAGTGGAGGACTGCAGGGCAACAGGTCACTTCAGAACAATGAGCTTATTTTTTAACTGAAGGAGATTACCTTTGTAACCAATGTCTGTTAAAAACCAATTCATTTTATTTTGTTTCATCCAGATCCTGTTGTCACTGGAAACAGTAAAAGCACAGGACAGTCTTCCTGCCTTTACGGTGAAAGAAAGAAATGGAATGGTGATCATTGGATGGCTCAATCCCAATCCTGAGCTGACACAACTGATCATCCANNGATCTGNTGATTCANTGACAGGATTCAGGTCAATTGTATCCATGCCAGACCCCACATCAGTTTCCAACGGCTATGTAGACAAAAAGCCTGGCGCAGCCAATCATTATTACAGGATCTATTATGTTAACCCGGGAGGGAGATATCTATTTACAGCTGCTCAAAAACCGCTTAAAGATTCTCAAATGATTTCCCGCAATGTACCATTGACGACAGTTGCAATTGATTTGAAGAAAGATAGCATTGATGAAAATCGCAAACCTGGCCCAACGCTCGACAAAGCACTTAAAATAAAAAGGGATCCAGGAATGGGAATCAACCTGACTGGAAAAATTGACGACAACATCAGCGAAAATGTTTTCAATCCTTCAGGGCTTATTTTCACCAACAATGAAGGAAACCTTATCATCGCCTTGCCCGATGCCATCAGAAAGAAATTTACGCTTCGGGTTTTCAAGGAAGATGGTACCCCCATGTTTCACATGAGAAATATCAAGGAACCCCAACTGCTGATTGACCGTTCCAATTTTCTACACAGTGGGTGGTTCAAATATGACCTTTATGAAGACGAAAGGCTAAGGGAGCAAAACAAGTTTTTCATCCCTCCGCAGGGAAGATAATGCTGCATTGGAAAACATGTTCAAAATTCTTCATGATCAATGCCTTGACCTCCATCATGTCCACTTCTCTTCCCAATTCCTTTTGCAATGAAGTAACCTGCTTATCGGGAATTCCGCATGGAACAATTGAGCTGAAATAATTGAGATCAGTATTGACATTCAATGCAAACCCATGCATGGTAACCCATCTGCTGCAACGAACCCCCATCGCACAAATTTTTCTTGCCATCATTTTGTTGGATGGATCTAACCAAACACCGGTCTCCCCCTGACTCCTGTCTCCCTTCAAGCCATAATGGGCCAATGTGAGGATGATGACATCCTCCAGACACCTGAGGTACCTGCCAATATCGGTGAAGAATTTTTCAAGATCAATGATCGGATAGCCTACCACCTGGCCAGGACCATGAAAAGTGATGTCTCCGCCCCTGTTGGTCGGATAATAGCCAATATTTCTTTTGGCCAGCTCCTCTTTGCTGATCAGTACATGTTCTTCCTTCCCACTTTTTCCAAGGGTATACACTGGAGGATGCTCACAAAAAAGCAGGTGATGAATGGTTTCTCCAGCATCCTCCCCTTTGGCAAGCTTTATTTTCTTGTTGGTATTTTCCAGCAAAAGCGAGTCCTGAAAACTCCAGGCTTCCCCATACTCCATGTTCCCAAGGTCCTTAACATATACCGCTTGCTGCATGTTTCTTCAATTGGTGTACAAAGACGTTAACTTTGCAAAAATACGCATTATGCCGCAGGAGAACAGCAATGAAATGATGGGTGAGGAAATCGTTGAACAAGGATCAGAAGAATTATATGAAAGACTGGCCATTGAAGTGGACAAAGGCCAGGAACCCCTGAGAATTGATAAATTCCTTTTGAACAGGGTGGTCAATACCTCCAGGAACAAGATCCAGCGGGCCATTGACAATGGCATGGTATTGGTCAACAACCAAGCCATCAAGGCCAATTACAAGGTAAAACCTGCAGACCAGATTATTTTCTATTCTGATACGGACCCGGTTACCTATGAAATCATTCCTGAAAAACTGCCATTGAACATTGTCTATGAAGACGACCATATTCTCTTGATCAACAAGCCTGCGGGGATGGTGGTCCATCCGGGTTCCGGCAATTTCAGCGGAACACTGATCAATGGAGTTGCCTGGCATTTGCGCGAGCAACAACCTGACCTTGATGAAACCAAACTACCCCGGTTTGGCATGGTGCACAGGATTGACAAAAACACAACCGGACTGATTGTGCTGGCCAAATCTGAGCTGGCTGCTGTAAAACTTGCCAAGCAATTCTTTGAGCATACAGTAAAAAGAAGATACATGGCCCTGGTATGGGGTAATTTTGATGAGGTGGAAGGAACCATTGAAGGCAATATTGGAAGACACCCCAGGTTCAGAAAATTGATGGATGTATTTCCAGATGGAGACCAAGGAAAACATGCCATTACCCATTATACTGTATTGGAAGACCTCAAATACGTGAGCCTTGTTGAATGCAGGCTGGAGACTGGAAGAACACATCAGATCAGGGTGCACATGCAACACCGCGGGCATCCCCTTTTCAACGATGATGTATATGGTGGAGACAGGGTTGTAAAAGGAACCGTTTTTACAAAATACAAACAGTTCGTTGACAACTGTTTTGACTTGTGTAAAAGACAAGCCCTTCATGCAAAAACACTNGGATTCATTCACCCTGCTACCGGCGAGGAAATGCTTTTTGAGAGTGAGCTGGCAGATGACATGAAGGCAGTCATCCAAAAATGGAGGGGCTATTCCAACAATGCTCAGTTGACGTCTAGGTCATAAATGGTAGCGGTAAACAATCCCCGCTCTTTNCCCTTGATCAATACTCCCCAGTTGCCATCGTACCGGATGATTTTGGGATAAAGGTATTTGCCCATTTTCCCGATCTCCACTTGCATGGAGACATTGAATTTGTAAACCCCTGCGTTGTAGCTCATGCTGTAATTGCGGGCCATCACCTCGAATGTATCATAGTTGAACCAGGTTGTCATTTCATCAATCACCACATCGTCTTTTTTATAAAAAGCCAGATCTTCCTTTATTTTCAAAACAAAAAGATAGGCAGGCTTGCCCTTGTATTCCTGGATATCGATACTGAAATCGTATAAATCGGAATGAGACTTGTCAAACACCTTGACCTTGTCTCCCATCAGGGGAATACCTGGGATATCCTTTCCTGGATTGAAAAACAACATCTTCAATTGTTCCTTGTGCTTGTCCAAACCCTTCTTGCCCCTGAGGGTCAGGTTGATGTCTTTTATAACATTCGACTGACCGCAGACAGTATCTTTTGAGAAGAAAAGGGAAGCATAAAGCTCGGCTGTATAGTAGTTGTAATCACCGCCAGACTTGTAAAAATCGCCGGTGGTCTTTTCTTCTACTACCTTGGTTACCCTACAGGACTTGGAAGCCCATTGACGGGTCTTGCTGAACAAACTGGCCTCTACCTTTCCCTTCCGGTCAAACATGCGCACATCATTGAGGGAAGAATAATTGAGTACCCTTAGGTTTTTGAATGCCTTGTAAAAAGTGGTGTCGTTTTCAACTCGCTTGATGAAGCCTGGCACATTGGTGCCACTCCTGATCACAACAGGTGAAAGGGTTACCTGACGGCCCTGATCATTAATGGTGGTGTCTTTCAACTGGGCAAGCAAGTTCAGGGGCATCCAACCCAACAGCACTGAAACCAATAGACTCCTGATGTTCATCACTGCAAAAATACAACCTATCAGGGAACATTATTTTTTGTTTCCTGTCTGCTGAATTTCTCTGTTCATTTCCATGATGTCTACCGGTTGCGAAAAATCTCCCAGCAACCATTTGCTGAAATAATCCCCCATCTGCCAGAAAAAATACTCTGTCATGTCTCCGTAACCGTGTCGTTGACCAGGCAACAAGACCAGGTCAAACCGCTTGTTGGCCTTGACCAATGCATTGGCCATGCGAATGGTATTGGCAGGATGAACATTGTTGTCAATGTCCCCATGCGACAGCATCAAATGTCCTTTGAGGTTTTTGGCCAGTTCTGAATTTTTTTCAATGGCATACAGAAAACTGGTATCCCCTTTTTCTGAGACCTGCTCTCTCACACCATGGTGCTTCTCGCTCCACCACCTGTTGTAAATATTGTTTTCGTGGTTGCCTGCAGAAGAAACAGCTACTTTGAAGAAATCAGGATAGACCAACATGGCAGCGGTAGACATGAACCCACCACCTGAATGCCCATGGATGCCCACACGGCTGACGTCCATGTAACTGAACCTTTGACCAAGTTGTTCTATAACTGTTTTCTTGTCGGCCAAGCCATAGTCGCGCAGGTTGCCATATCCATAATTATGGTACCATTTGGACCTTGATGGATGACCGCCCCTGTTGCCCAACGTTACCACGATAAAACCAAACTGGGCTAGTCTGTCTACGCGGTCCATCCCTCTTCCAAATGCCTTGTTCACGGCTTCTGTCTGGGGTCCAGGATAGACATATGCGATAACTGGATATTTTTTTGTGGAGTCGAAATCAAAAGGTTTGTAAACCACCCCATACAAGTCAGTAATGCCATCATCAGCCTTGGCAATAAATGGCTCAGGAAATTTATATCCGGCATGCATGAGTGATGAAAGATCGGCTTTTTCCAGGTCCATGATTTTCTTTCCTGTCACATCAAACAAGGCAGAAACAGGCGCAGTATTGACCCTGGAAAAATTATCAACAAAAAAACGCTTGGTATCATCCAGGTTGGCACTGTGGTCATGGTCTCCAGGGTTGAGGAGTTTCAAACCACTTCCGTCCAGCGCTGTTTTATACAAATGCAGGTAATATGGATCTTCGCCTGCCTCCCTGCCATTTGCGGTAAAATANACTGTTCTTGTCTTCTCATCAACGTCCTCCATTTCCTCCACATGCCATGGCCCNGANGTGATCTGTGATTTCATTTTACCAGANGAATCATAGAGGTATAAATGACCCCATCCNTCGCGTTCACTCCAATGGATGAATTCCTTTCCATTGTTGAAGAAAAGTGGCTTGCGGAGTTCAAGATAGGTATTCATCCTCTCCTCTACCAGCACTCTAAC
>Ga0063231_10000070_pt1 | contig 22482 bp, 30 predicted proteins | sample LauGreSu1BDMLBSD_2_FD_56231 | JGI IMG/M metagenome (GOLD analysis project Ga0063231, IMG submission 56231) | Freshwater lake microbial communities from Lake Michigan, USA - Su13.BD.MLB.SD v2 (version 2) | ecosystem: Environmental > Aquatic > Freshwater > Lake | place: Lake Michigan, USA...
CATTGAAGCTGGTGATATTGGCGCAGCCGTTGGTTTCAAGGAAATCAAAACGGGTGATACCCTTTGTGATGAAGATCATCCAATTGTTTTGGAGAATATGTTCATTCCAGAGCCGGTAATCTCTGTAGCTGTTGAACCCAAGGCGCAGGCGGATGTTGACAAAATGGGTATGGCGATTGCAAAGCTTGTTGAGGAAGATCCTACACTTCGTGTAAGAACTGATGAGGAAACAGGACAAACCATCCTGAGTGGTATGGGTGAGCTGCACCTCGAGATCATTGTTGACCGTATGCGCAGGGAATTCAAAGTTGAAGTTAACCAGGGAGCTCCTCAGGTTGCTTACAAAGAAGCATTCCATGCTACTGTTCAGCACCGTGAGACTTTGAAAAAGCAAACCGGTGGTCGTGGTAAGTTTGCCGATATCGTATTCGAATTCGGTCCTGCCGATGCAGAATGGCTTACCGAGAATCCTGGAAAGTCAATGCAATTCGTCAATGACATCTTTGGAGGATCTATCCCCAGGGAATTCATACCAGCCATCCAGAAAGGTTTTGAGCAATCAATGTCTACTGGTGTTCTTGCCAACTACCCAGTTGAAAGCATGAAAGTCAGGATTTTTGACGGAAGCTTCCACCAGGTTGACTCTGATTCAATGTCATTCGAACTTTGTGCCAAAGGTGGTTTCCGTGAAGCAGCCCGTAAAGCAAAACCTGTTTTGCTTGAGCCGATCATGAAAATCGAGGTAATTACCCCAGAGCAATACATGGGAGACGTTACAGGAGATTTGAACAGGAGAAGGGGTATGCTTGAAGGAATGGACAGCAGGGCAGGAGCCCAGGTCATCAAGGCCAAGGTTCCATTGAGTGAAATGTTCGGATATGTTACCCAGCTCCGTTCGCTTTCCTCAGGTCGTGCATCCTCTACCATGGAGTTCTCCCATTACAATCCTGCCCCCAACAATATCGCCGAAGAGGTGATTGCCAGGGTAAAAGGCAAGGCGAAAGAGTAATTGCAAATACCTGTTAATCAGTATATTAGGCCCCGGTTTTATCCGGGGCCTATTTATTTTTGAAAATAGATGGATTTCTGTCGAAAAATCAGGCATTTTGTTTTGTAAGTATAAAACAAATCCATACTTTTGCATCCCATTTAAAAAATGGTCATTTAACTATGTCACAGCGAATCAGAATAAAATTACAGTCATACGACCATAATCTGGTTGACAAATCAGCGGAGAAGATTGTGAAAACCGTACGCAGTACTGGAGCAGTTATCACTGGTCCAATTCCCTTGCCTACACAAAAAAGGATTTTCACTGTGTTGAAATCACCACACGTTAACAAGAAGGCGCGTGAGCAGTTCCAACTCTGCACACACAAGCGTTTGCTTGATATTTACACTTCATCTTCACGTACAGTGGATGCATTGAGCAAGCTCGATCTTCCAAGTGGTGTAGATGTAGAAATCAAGGCCTGATGAGGTCAGGTGCTCCTTAAAGCGGCACCGCAGTTCTTTATTATTCATCTCCCAATTGATTGCCGTTGGCATGAGAAAAAGGAGCGCTGAAAATCAATTTTGTCTCTCTAAAGAGAGTTGAAATATAAACAGGCCCTTCGAGGTTTGTTTACTGTCGGTACTTCCCTCCTGAAGATTTGGGAAAAAGGAAAAGGTCGATGGCAAACTGGGATTGAAGCGAGGTATCCCCTCACTGTCCATTTAACCGAAAAGGGTATAAACAAAGTACAATGAAAGGAATTATCGGAAAAAAAATCGGGATGACCAGCATCTTCGGTCCCGACGGGAAGCAGATCTCCTGCACCGTCATCGAAGCTGGTCCATGTGTTGTGACACAGGTCAAGTCAAAGGAAAGCGACGGTTATACCGCCCTCCAGCTCTCTTATGGTGAAAAATCCGAAAAAAGAGCAATCGCTTCAGAAAAAGGCCATTTTGCTAAGGCCTCTTCCACTCCAAAAAGTTTTGTAAAGGAATTTAGGGATTACAGTCTTGAAAAGGCCCTCGGTGAATCCATCACATGTGAAATTTTCGCAGAAGGCGAAAAGGTTGATGTGGTTGGTACAACCAAGGGTAAAGGTTTTCAGGGTGTTGTAAAGCGCCATGGTTTCAGTGGTGTTGGTCAACAATCTCATGGTCAGCATGACCGTCAACGTGCTCCTGGTTCTATCGGTAACTCTTCCGATGCATCAAGGGTATTCAAGGGAATGCGCATGGCCGGCCGCATGGGTGGCGATCGTGTAAAGGTTAAGGGCCTGAAGGTCGTAAAGATCTTTGCTGAAAAGAATTATGTTCTTATCAGCGGTTCTATTCCAGGACACAACGGCTCCATCGTTTATATTCAGAACTAATTCAACGCAGCGATCATGCAAGTAGACGTATTATCAATATCAGGAAGCAAGACCGGCAGGACAGTGGATCTGCCGGAAGATATATTTGGTGCAGAACCAAACAACCATGTGATTTATCTTGCCGTTAAGCAGTATTTGGCTGCTCAACGCCAGGGTACACACAAGGTTAAGACCCGTGCCGAAGTTCAGGGTGCCAGCCGCAAGCTGCACAAGCAAAAAGGTACAGGTGGTGCCCGTAAGGGTAATATCCGCAACCCTTTGTACAAGGGTGGTGGTACCATCTTCGGACCCAAACCACACAGCTATGACATCAAGCTTAACCGCAGGGTTAAGGATTTGGCCAAGATTAGCGCACTCAGCCACAAAAGCAAAGCCAACGCAATTCTTGTAGTAGAAGACCTCCAATTAGAGGCTCCAAAAACAAGTGCATTTGCTAGCATGTTGAAAGGGTTGAATGTAAGCAACAAGAAATCATTGTATGTAATGCCTGATCTGATTGAAAATGTATTTGTAAGTGCAAGGAATATTCCTTCTGTCCTTACTGCAGTTCTTTCAGACATCAATACTTATGATGTGATGAATGCCGATGTACTCGTTTTGACAGAATCTGCAGCAAAATTGTTTGTAGAGATGGAAGAGGGTGCTGAAGCTTAATTGATTTATTAAAAATTTAAACAAGAGATATGAAACTTGCTGATGTTCTGGTAAAGCCCATTCTTTCTGAGAAGGCAAACCAGCTTTCAGAAAAAAATCGCGTTTATTCTTTCAAAGTTGCCAGATTTGCCAACAAATTGGAGATTAAGAAAGCGGTTGAAGATTTCTATGGTGTGACAGTTGAAGATGTAAGAACAGCAGTTGCTCCTGCAAAGAGCAAAAGCCGTTTTACAAAGGCAGGTGTGATCAGCGGTAGGAAGCCTTCTTTCAAGAAAGCTTATGTAACTGTTGGAGAAGGTGAAACCATTGACCTGTACGCAAACATTTAATTGAAAAGAAGCCCTAAAGGCAAAAAAATAAAAACATGCCATTAAAGAAGTACAAACCCATTACAGCGGGAACCAGGTGGAGGATAGGCAATGCTTATGCTGAAGTTACCACATCAACTCCTGAGAAATCTCTTCTTGAGACAGTAAAGAAGACCGGTGGTAGGAATGCCCAAGGTCATCGCTCCATGCGCTATATCGGAGGCGGTAACAAAAAAATGTACCGTATCATCGATTTCAAACGCAACAAACATGAGGTTCCTGCCAAGGTAGCTTCTATCGAATACGATCCGAACAGGACCGCTTTCATCGCCCTTCTTAATTATGCTGATGGAGAAAAGCGTTATATGCTTGCCCCTCAAGGCTTGGAAGTTGGTATGACGGTTGTTAGTGGTAACGCAGTTGCCCCTGAGGTTGGTAATGCCTTGATGATGAAGAACATGCCACTGGGTACCAACATTCACAACATTGAAATGCAGCCTGGTCAAGGCGGAAAGATTGCACGCAGTGCAGGTACTTCAGCACAATTGACCAACAAGGAAGAAAAATACGCAGTATTGAAAATGCCTTCTGGCGAATTGAGAAAAGTATTGATCAATTGTTTTGCAACAGTTGGTGTACTCTCCAATTCTGACCATAGCTTGGAAAGCATGGGTAAGGCGGGTAGAAACCGTTGGAAAGGCATCCGTCCACGTACCCGTGGTGTTGCCATGAACCCAGTTGATCATCCGATGGGTGGTGGTGAAGGTCGTTCTTCTGGTGGTCACCCACGCAGCCGTACAGGTAAATACGCCAAGGGTGAAAAGACCAGGACACGCGGAAAGGGTAGCGATAAGCTGATCCTCCAGCGCAAGAACGGCAAAAAGCTCGCTAAATAATCACAAGAAAAGAACACATAACAAGAAACCAATATTATGGCTCGTTCAATAAGAAAAGGTCCGTATGTAGCGGCCAAGCTAGAGAAGAAGGTTGAAGCGATGAATGACGGAAAATCCAAGAGGGCAGTGGTAAAAACATGGAGCCGCAGAAGCACCATTACTCCTGATTTTGTTGGACATACTTTCGCTGTTCACAACGGAAACAAGTTCATACCTGTATATGTTACTGAATTCATGGTAGGGCACAAGCTCGGAGAATTTTCTCCAACCAGGAACTTCAGGGGTCACTCAAGCAAGAAAGTTTAAAAAACCGTTGTCGGACTGATATTCCCGGGAACAGAAAAAATATATTATGGAAGCAATAGCAAAATTGAGAAATCATCCCACATCCCCCCGAAAGATGCGTCTTTTGGCGGATCATATCCGTGGCATGAAAGTTGAACAAGCAGTAGCCATTCTTGATCATCATCCTCAGCACAGTGCAACACCCCTTCGCAAGTTGGTGATGTCTGCAGTAAGCAACTGGAAACAGAAAAATGAAGGTGGTAATGTTGAGGCATTGGTTGTGAAAACCATCTTTGTTGATGGAGCACGCAGCATCAAGAGAATGCTTCCAGCTCCTCAAGGTAGGGCTTATCGTATGCGCAAACGTAGCAATCACGTTACAGTAATTGTTGACGTAAAAAATTAAGAACTTTCAAACTGAATCATAATGGGTCAAAAAACGAATCCAATTGGCAATAGGTTAGGCATCATCCGCGGATGGGAGAGTAACTGGTACGGAAGCAAGAAAGATTATGCTCAGAAGCTGATCGAAGACACCAGGATCCGTGGTTATCTCAACGCCCGTATCAACAAGGGTGGCATTGCAAAAATTGTAATTGAGCGCACTCTCAATAAGCTTATCATCACCATCCATACTTCCAAGCCTGGTATCATCATTGGTAAAGGCGGTGGAGAGGTTGACAGGATCAAGGAAGAATTGAAAAAACTCACCGGTAAGGATGATGTTCAAATCAACATTCTTGAAATCCGCAGGCCTGAATTGGATGCTCAGATTGTTGGCGAAACCATTGCCAAACAAATTGAGAACCGCATCAACTTCAAGCGTGCCATTAAAATGGCGATTGCTTCAACCATGCGTCTAGGTGCTGAAGGTATCAAAATCAAAGCCAGTGGTCGTTTGGGTGGTGCAGAGATTGCCCGTTCTGAAGAAATCAAGCAAGGAAGGGTTCCTCTCCATACCTTCCGGATGGACATTGACTATGCTTCAGTTTATGCACAAACTGTTTATGGCAAGATTGGCCTGAAAGTTTGGATATGTAAAGGTGAAGTTTTGGCCAAGCGTGATTTGAACCCGAACTTTGTTGGTGGTACCAAAGCTGATGGTCCAGAAAGAAGAGATTCTCGTCCAGCAGGTGGTCGTGATGACAGACGCGGCGGTGGTCCAGGTCGTGATGACAGACGCGGTGGTGGCGGAAGAGACCGCAGAGGATAATAATTTTTAAAAAGGGTATTCAATAAAAATACTTCAACATGTTACAACCAAAAAGAACGAAACACAGGAAGGCGCAGAAAGGAAGAATCAGGGAAGTTGCCAAAAGAGGAACATCCCTTGCATTCGGATCATTTGGACTGAAGGCGATGGAACCTGTATGGATGACAAACAGGCAAATTGAAGCTGCACGTCAAGCAATGACACGTGCCATGAAAAGGGAAGGAAACGTTTGGATCAGGATTTTCCCTGACAAGCCGATCACCCGCAAGCCTCAAGAGGTAAGGATGGGTAAAGGTAAGGGTAACCCTGAATTCTGGGCAGCTGTAGTTGAGCCAGGTAGGATCCTTTTCGAAGTTGAGGGAGTAACAATGGAAGTGGCTCAAGAAGCCATGCACCTGGCAGCTGCAAAACTGCCTATCAAAACCAAATTTATTGTTCGCAGGGATTTTGCGGCATAAGGATTAAGAAAGTTAAACAACTTACACATGTCAAAGAAGATTGATTTTTTGAAAAGCCTCACTGGACTGAGTGAATCAGACATCAAGGCTAAAATAACCGAAGATGAGTTGCGTTTGAAAAAAATGCAGTTTGCTCACGCGATAACACCTCTTGAGAATCCTATGAGCATCAGGGCTCTGAGAAAGGACATCGCGAGGCTTAAATCTGAATTGAAAAAAAGAGCACTAGCCTAGTCAGGGATAAATTTTAAAAATAAATCCGGACTTGGGCCGGGAGCTAAAATAAAAAGAAATGGTTGAAAGAAAACTTCGCAAAACCAAAACGGGTTCAGTAACCAGTGACAAGATGGACAAGACCATTACTGTTGCTGTTGAAAGAAAAGTAAAGCACCCTATCTATGGAAAGTTCGTTAAAAAGACGACCAAGTTCCATGCGCACGATGAGACAAATGAGGCAAAGCCAGGAGATGTGGTGAGAATCATGGAAACAAGGCCACTCAGCAAGACAAAACGCTGGAGGCTGGTAGAAATTATTGAAAAAGCCAAATAGGTCTTCACGAAAGTCAAAAGACAAATCGTTTAACCAAACGGCATAAGCCGGATAAAATATAATAAAATGATTCAGCAAGAATCCAGATTGAATGTAGCAGACAACAGCGGTGCCAAAGAAGTACTTTGTATCCGTGTATTGGGTAACAGTGGACAGGATTATGCCAAGATTGGTGACAAGATTGTTGTTACTGTTAAGGATGCAATTCCTGCCGGTGGTATCAAAAAAGGAACTGTTGCCAAGGCTGTTATTGTTCGTACAAAAAATAAGCTTCGCAGGAAAGACGGTTCTTATATCCGTTTCGATGATAATGCAGTTGTAATCCTCAATGCTTCAGATGAGCCAAGGGGTACACGTATCTTCGGACCAGTTGCCCGTGAACTGAGGGATAAGGGATATATGAAGATCATTTCACTTGCACCAGAAGTCCTTTAATTGAGTATAAACTGCGTGATCAACGCTTAAAATAAAGAAGATGAGTACTAGATTCAAACCCAAGTTCAATATTAAAAAAGGTGACACCGTTGTGGTGATCTCGGGAGACGACAAGGATCCCAAGAAACCCCGCAAGATTCTTGAAGTGTTTCCTGAGAAATCACGTGTGCTGGTTGAGGGTGTTAACATCGTTACACGCCACACCAAGCCTTCAGCCCAAAACACCAAAGGTGGTTTGGTTAAAAAGGAAGCTTCTGTACACATCAGCAATGTGATGCTTTGGGATGCAAAGAAAGAAGAGGCTACCAAAGTGAAAAGAACAAGGGAGAATGGTAAATTAGTTAGAATTTCTAAAAAGTCAGGGGAGGTAATCAAATAATGAGCACATCTACGTATACACCCAGGTTACAGACAAAGTATCACACTGAAGTGATACCTGCNCTGATGAAAAAGTTCAGTTACAGTTCAGTCATGCAAGTNCCNAAAATCACCAAAATCTGTTTGAACAGAGGTGTTAATGGTGCTGTTGCTGACAAAAANTTGATTGATATTGCNATNGATGAGNTGACNACNGTAACNGGNCAAAAAGCTGTNGCTACCAAGTCAAAGAAGGATATCTCTAACTTCAAATTNAGNAAGAACATGCCCATTGGTGCACGCGTTACATTGCGCGGCGTTAAGATGTTCGAATTTCTTGATAGGTTGATTTCTGCTTCCTTGCCACGTGTTCGTGATTTCAAAGGCGTAAGTGAAAAAGCTTTTGACGGTCGTGGAAACTACACACTTGGTGTTACCGAGCAAATCATTTTCCCTGAAATTGATATTGACAAGGTTACCAAAATCACTGGTATGGACATTACTTTCGTAACTACAGCCAAGAACAATGAAGAGGCTTATGAGTTGCTGAAAGAAATGGGAATGCCTTTTAAAAACATGAAAAAGGATTAATTGACATCTAATTTGGGCGAAAGCCCGGGTTCAACACAATAAAGAACATATGGCAAAAGAATCGGTAAAAGCCAGACAAAGGAAAAGAGAGAAAATGGTCGAAAAGTTTGCAGAGAAGCGTGCAGCCCTTAAAGCAGCAGGTGAGTGGCANGCCTTGGATCAACTTCCCAAGAANTCTTCAAAAGTACGCCTTAAGAACAGGTGCCAGATTACTGGTCGTCCTAAAGGATACATGAGATTCTTTGGTCTCTCAAGGGTAACCTTCCGCGACATGGCTCTTTCAGGAAAGATTCCTGGAGTTACGAAAGCAAGCTGGTAATCCGAACGTAAACAGAACTACTACTCAATAACTTAAACCGAAGTAATCCCATCACTGGGACTAAGGAGGAACAAAATATGACAACAGATCCAATTGCAGATTTCCTGACGAGGGTCAGAAATGCACAGATGGCGGGGCACAGAATCGTTGAGATTCCAGCTTCTAATCTCAAAAAGCGTATCACTGAGATACTCTACAACCAAGGTTACATCCTCAAATACAAATTTGAAGATGATTCCAAACAAGGTGTGATCAAGATCGCCTTGAAATACGATGCAATCAGCAAAGAGCCTGCCATCAAAACCTTGGAGCGTGTTTCACGTCCAGGTCTCAGGCAGTATGCCAAGCCGGTTGAATTCAAGAGAGTGAAGAACGGATTGGGTGTTGCCATCCTTTCTACTTCAAAAGGTGTAATGACCGACAAAGATGCCAAATCACAGAATGTGGGTGGTGAGGTTCTTTGTTACATATATTAATTAAAAATCTTTCCTTGTTGGAAAGTTTGGATCGCGCACTAAGTTTTCTATACGGAACTGAAACCATCCAGACAAAACCTCAGGGATTTAAAACAGAATACTATGTCTCGTATAGGTAAAAAGCTTATTGAACTTCCTGCCGGTGTAACCCTTACTGTTGGTGCAGGCAATGTTGTAACAGTAAAAGGACCCAAGGGTGAACTCAAGCAGGATGTTGACCGTGACATTTCAGTTGAAATCAATGGTAACATTGTTGAGCTGAAGCGTCCTACCGACCAAATCAGGCACCGTGCTTTGCATGGTCTTTCAAGGGCCCTTGTCAACAACCTTGTTGTTGGTGTCACTACAGGTTTCAAAAAAGAACTTGAGCTAGTGGGTGTGGGTTACAAGGCTGCAAGCCAGGGCAATATCCTTGATCTTTCTCTTGGTTATTCTCACAATATCATTTTTGAGATTCCCAAGGAATTGAAAGTTGCAACAACCCAGGAAAAGGGTGATAACCCTCGTATTTTCCTTGAAGGTTCTGACAAGCAATTGCTTGGACAGGTCGCTGCCAAAATCAGGGGTCTGAGGAAACCTGAACCATACAAAGGAAAGGGTGTNAAATACAAGGGTGAATACATCCGTCGTAAGGCAGGTAAAGCAGCAGGTAAATAATAATCGTTAACTATCCTGGCAGCATCAGGAAAAACAATAAAAGATGAACGTAAAATCATTAAGAAGACAAAGGATCAAGTATACGATCCGCAAGAAGATCTCAGGAACCGCAGCAATGCCAAGATTGAGTGTCTTCAGAAGCAACACCGAAATCTATGCGCAATTGATTGATGATGTTAACGGAGTTACCCTTGCATCAGCATCTTCCCGCGATAAGGATATCAAAGCNCAGAAGGCAACCAAGACTGAAAAAAGCAAAATGGTTGGTGAAGCCATTGCCAANAAAGCAATAGCTGTAGGTCTTGCTGGTTGTGTTTTCGATCGTGGTGGATTCCTTTATCACGGTAGGGTTAAAGCAGTAGCAGATGGTGCACGTGAAGGTGGCCTGAAGTTCTAATCATAATTTTGTTCAAATCAATATTTCAATAGATGTCAAAAGTAAATTACAGCAGAGTCAAAGCCGGAGACCTTGAGTTGAAGGAGAAAGTTGTAGCCATCAACCGCGTTGTAAAAACAACAAAGGGTGGAAGAGCATTCAGTTTCTCGGCACTCGTAGTTGTTGGTAACGAACAGGGTGTAGTTGGTCACGGTCTTGGTAAAGCCAAGGAAGTTCAAGAGGCCATCACCAAAGGAATTGAAGACGCAAAGAAAAACCTGATAAAGGTTCCTGTAATGAAAGGAACCATACCGCATGATCAACTTGCAAAAGAAGGTGCGGCCAAGGTTTTGATCAAGCCTGCTGCACATGGTACTGGTGTTATCGCTGGTGGAAGCATGCGTGCTGTTTTGGAGAGTGTTGGTGTTACTGACGTTCTTGCAAAATCACTTGGTTCAGCCAATCCGCACAATGTGGTAAAAGCCACTTTCAAGGCCTTGGGTATGCTGCGTGAGCCTATTCACGTTTCTAAAACCAGGACCATTGCACTGAAAAAGGTTTTCAACGGATAATCTTTCCTTCAATACATTTGATAACGCAACAATACCCCCTGGGGTTTCAACATGAAGAAGCTGAAAATAACTAAAGTAAAAAGTGTCATCGACCGTCCAGAACGTCAAAAGCGTACCATGGAAGCGCTTGGCCTTCGCAAGGTGAATGCTTCTGTTGAGTTGGAAGCAACTCCACAGATTCTTGGCATGGTCAGGAAAGTGACCCATCTTGTTAAGGTTGAGGAAATCTAGTAGATTATCTTCCCGCTATAAACATTATTTTTTAATACGAGTGGTCCCAATAGGACTGCGTTGAGTAAAACAGGCATCATGAAATTACATACTTTAAGGCCCGCAAAAGGAGCTACAAAAAAGGAAAAAAGAATTGGTCGTGGTGAAGCATCAGGTCATGGTGGAACTTCAACCAAAGGTAACAAAGGTGCACAAAGCCGTGCAGGATACAAGTCTAAGAGAGGACATGAAGGTGGTCAGATGCCAATTCAGCGTCGTATTCCAAAAATTGGTTTCAAAAACAACGATAGGGTAGAATACAAAGTATTCAACCTCGGACAGATTGAAACATTGATCGAGAAATATTCACTTGCTTCTTTCAGCATGGAAAATCTTTATGTCAATGGACTCGTTAACCGTACTGATAAGGTAAAAATTCTTGGTAACGGAGCCATTTCTACAAAAATTGATTTCAAGGTGAATGCAATCAGTGAAAAAGCCAAGTCTGTTATTGAAGCAGCTGGCGGTTCTGTTGAAATCATCAAATAATTTCCGATATTTAATGGCCAAGGCCATTTATACATAACGGACAAAATATTTCCCAGTGAAGAAATTCATCCAAACACTCAAGAATATCTGGAGCATTGATGATCTGCGCAGCAAGATCACAGTGACCATTTTGCTGATCCTTATCTATCGATTTGGTTCTCATGTTGCTTTACCTGGTATTGATCCCAATAAATTGGATCTCCAAAGTGCCAAAAAAGGTTTGTTGGGTTTGTTTGACACATTCGCCGGTGGTTCATTCTCTAGTGCTTCTATCTTTGCACTGGGTATCATGCCATATATTTCAGCTTCCATCTTCATGCAGTTGATGACCATTCTTGTTCCTCAAATGCAGAAGGTTCAAAAAGAAGGTGACAGTGGAAGAAAGAAAATCAACCAATGGACCCGTTATCTCACCGCATTGGTTACCCTTTTTCAGGCAGCAGCTTATGTTGCGTACTTGAAAAACGTTAGCCGCGATGCCTTGATTGAAGCCTATCAGCCTTATTTCTGGATTTCAACCATCATCGTACTTACCGCTGGCACATTGTTTGTCATGTGGCTTGGTGAAAAAATTCAGGACAAAGGTCTTGGCAACGGAACTTCAATCATCATCATGGTTGGTATCTTAGCCCGCCTCCCACAATCTTTTGTTGGAGAATTGGGCGCCAAACAAACCAGTGGTGGTGGCGGACTATTGCTTTTCTTGATTGAAATTGCTTTCCTCATTGCTATCATATTGGGTTTGATTCTGCTTGTACAAGGTGTACGCAAGGTTCCCATCAGTTACGCAAAACAACTGGTTGGAAGCAAATCACTGACCGGCGCCAGACAGTTCCTTCCATTGAAGGTCAATGCATCAGGAGTAATGCCGATCATCTTCGCACAAGCCATCATGTTCCTTCCAACCTTGGCTTCTTTTACCAATCTTGAATCAGGAAAGGGTCTTGCTAGAATCTTTAACGATCCGAGCAATGTTTGGTACATGCTGATCTATGTTGTCATGGTAATTGCATTTACTTTCCTTTACACTGCACTTATTTTCAATCCCAAGCAAATGGCCGATAACCTCAAGCAAAACAACGGATTTATCCCCGGTGTTAAGCCAGGTCAGCCTACTGCAGATTATATTGGTCAGGTAATGGATCGCATTACTTTGCCTGGTGCAATCTTCCTTGCCCTCATTGGTATTCTTCCAGGTATTGCCCAACAGCTGGGTGTTACCCAATCTTTTGCGTCTTTCTTCGGTGGAACATCACTCCTTATCATGGTGGGTGTCATCCTGGATACCTTGCANCAGATTGAAACCCACTTGTTGATGCGTCAATACGATGGNTTGATGTCGGGTGGTAGGATTCAGGGCAGACAGCCTGCAACCACCAGTTCTATCTGACATGATCAGAATCAAAACAAATCCGGAAGTAGAACTTATTCGTGAAAGTGCTCTTTTGGTAAGCAGTACCCTGGCTGAGTTAGCAACCATGCTAAAGCCTGGTATCACTACCCAAATGTTGGACAAACGTGCTGAGGAATTTATTCTCGACAACAAGGCTGTTCCTTCTTTCAAAAATTATCGTGGCTATCCCTTTGCTACTTGCATATCTGTAAATGATGCTGTTGTTCATGGTTTTCCCAACAACAATACCATTAAAGAGGGAGATCTTGTATCCATTGATGTAGGTGTGTATAAAAATGGTTTTCATGGTGACAGTGCTTACACTTTTGGTATTGCACCTGTTGCTGAAGAGCATCAAATGCTGATGCAGGTTACCAGAACTTCACTTTTATTGGGAGTAGAAAAGGCTATTGCTGGAAACAGGATTGGAGATATTTCATTTGCTATCCAGGATTTTACCGAACGCCAGCACCACTATGGTGTGGTGAGGGAGTTGGTCGGTCATGGATTGGGAAAACAACTGCATGAAGATCCACAAGTGCCTAACTATGGTAAAAAGGGTACTGGACCCAAACTTCGCGAAAACATGGTGATTGCTATTGAACCCATGATCAACATGGGTACCCGCGATGTGATTTACGATGCAGACGGGTGGACTGTTAGGACTAAAGACGGTAAGTTTTCCGCACACTATGAGCACACCATTTGCGTCAAACGTGGCAGGGTAGACATACTTTCCAGTTTTGAAAAAATCATTCAGAACGAAAACGCTAATCAAGCCCTTTACAGCGGCTATTGATCCCAGTTTCCTCAGGTCTATTTGCTAACTTTATCCCATGAGAACATTTCTTTTGTTTTTGTGGTCTCCTTTTTTCGTATTTGCGCAATCTGAACCAGTACTAAAGGTCAGGGATTTTAGAAAGGCCAATGAACATGCTTTTCTGTCAACCTATGTTGATTTTCTTAGAATTCCCAATGTTGCCGATGATCTTCCGAACATCAAGAAAAATGCCCTTTGGATTTCAGCGCACATGAAATCCAAAGGGATTTCCAATGTTCAACTCCTTCATCCCAAAACATCAGACAAACCTCCTGCAGTATATGGTGAAGTGATGGTGCCAGGGGCAACCCAAACAGTTGTCTTTTATGCCCATTATGATGGACAACCTGTTGATTCAACGAAATGGAGTGCGGGTTTGCATCCCTTCAAGCCACGGCTTGCCAATGGTTCACTTGCCAATGGCGCTCAATTGATCGACTGGCCTCAGGCATCAAATGCATTCAATCCTGAATGGAGAATTTATGCCAGAGGCAGCTCGGATGATAAGGCGGGTGTTTACACCATCATCAATGCCTATGCTGCACTTGCTGCCTTGCATATCCAGCCAGGCATAAATATTAAATTCTTTTTTGAAGGTGAAGAAGAAGCTGGCTCTACCCATCTTGCTGAAATATTTGAGCAGCACAAAGCATTGCTGAATGCTGATATTTGGGTCATCAGTGATGGCCCTGTACACCAGTCTGGCAGAAAGCAAGTTGTTTTTGGTGTGCGTGGCGACACCCACATGGAGTTAACTGTTTATGGTCCTAAACGCCCTTTGCATTCTGGACATTATGGAAATTGGGCGCCTAACCCAGCCATGGAAATGGCACGTTTGCTTGCCAGCATGAAAAACGACAAAGGTGAGGTAACCATCAAAGGATTTTATGATGATGTACTTCCCCTCAGTGAAGCTGAGAAGAATGCCCTTTCAAAAATTCCACCTGTTGAAGAACAACTCAAGAAAGAGTTGGGCATTAAAAAAGCAGAAAGAATTGGAACACTCAATGAAAACCTCAACCGTCCTTCCCTCAACATCAATGGTTTCCAAAGTGCAGGGGTGGGCAAACAATCTGCCAATGTGATTCCTACAAAAGCAATTGCTTCAATCGACCTGCGTCTGGTTGCAGGCAATGACTGGAAACGGCAACAACAAAAAGTCATTGACCACATCAAAGCGCAGGGATATCATGTAACAGAAGCTGAGCCAACAGATGAGGAGAGGGCATTGTATGAAAAGATATGCATGGTAAAACGTGCTGATGGGTACAATGCGCAAAAGACACCAATGGACAATCCCATGGCACAAAAGATTGTTGCTGCTGTAGCGGCAGCGCTTCCCGAAAAACCAGTGCTGTTGCCAACCCTGGGCGGAAGTTTGCCACTTTTTATTTTTGAACAAATGCTGAATACCAAGCCTGTTACTGTTCCTATGGCCAACCACGACAACAACCAGCACGCGGAAAATGAAAATATTCGCATCCAGAACCTTTGGGATGGTCTTGAAATATTTGCTTCCATCATGATGATGAAAAAATGAGCCAAAGAAAAAAACTAATCGTCGTTGGAGGTGGGGCATCCGGTTTTTTTTGTGCAGTGAATGCTGCACGGTTGGACAGCAGCCTTGAGGTAGTCATTCTTGAGAAATCAGCAAAACTGCTTTCTAAAGTGCGGATCAGTGGCGGTGGAAGGTGCAATGTAACCCATGCGTCTTCCATGGTAGATGATATGTTGGACGCTTATCCTCGGGGAAGAAATTTTATCCGGAAAACATTGCACCAGTTCTCATCAAATGATACGGTCAAATGGTTTGCTGAAAGAGGTGTTACACTTAAAACTGAACAGGATGGCAGGATGTTTCCCGTATCGGATCAATCCCAAACCATCATCAATTGTCTAATGGCAGAGGCTGAGCAATATAGCGTTAATATAGTGATGCAGGCAGATGTAATTTCCATTCACAAAGACCAAGAAGGCTTTAAGTTATCAGTGATGATCTCGGGCCGATCAGCAGTTGTTGAGAAAGCTGATTTTGTTTGTATCGCCGCAGGCGGGCATCCAAAATTATCTGGGTTTGATTGGCTGGAAAAAACAGGTCATTCCATAGAAACTCCTGTGCCGTCATTGTTCACGTTCAATATTCCAGACAAACATTTGCATGCCCTGATGGGTGTTTCATCAAAGCATGCCATGGTGAAAATTCCCTCCTTAAAATTACAAGAAACTGGTCCCGTGCTGATTACTCATTGGGGGCTCAGTGGCCCGGCCGTTCTCAAGTTGTCATCACGGGCAGCCAGAGAATTGAATGCCGCAGATTATGGATTTGAGGTAAGGCTTAATTGGGTACCTGATTCGCATGAAAGCATGATGCTGGAAGCGTTAAAAAAAGTCAAGGCTGCTGCGCGCAATACAATAGGGTCAAAGAATAATTTTGATCTTAGCGCAAGGCTATGGAATTATTTGCTGATCAAATCAGATATCGATCCAGAAACCATTTGGCCCAACATTCCACAACAAGCATTGGTCCGACTCTCCCAATCCCTTTGCAATGATCCATACAGGGTAAGTGGAAAAACAACATTCAAGGAAGAGTTTGTTACTGCCGGTGGTATCAAGTTAGACGAGATCAATTCTCTCACCATGGAAAGCAAGAAAATGGCAGGGCTTTTTTTAGCGGGGGAAGTGATGAATGTTGACGGGATTACAGGCGGATATAATTTTCAGCATGCATGGTCAAGCGGTTGGATTGCTGCCAAAACCATCGCTTCAAAAACAATATAAAAACGGAACAAATGTCTATTCCATCTTCACGCAGGAATTTTTTACGGTCCGCCGCAGTACTTCCTTTTTTGTCTGCCATTGATCCGGTTTTTGCAAAGGAAGCGATTGGGTATAGCGGAATCGAACATTTAGCTTCCGGTGATTCAATGGTCAGTGATGAAGATTTTTGGGGATGGATTAGGGAGTCGTATACGGTAAGCCCCAACATCATCAATCTCAACAATGGAGGCGTTGCGCCTCAGCCCAAGGTGGTGCAGGATGCACACATCCGGTATTACCAATATGCCAATGAAGCGCCATCCTATTATATGTGGCAAATTCTTGACCAGGGTAGGGAGCCTCTGCGAGAAAAACTTGCAGGGTTGGCAGGTTGTGACAAGGAAGAGGTCGCCATCAACCGAAATGCCACTGAAGGGCTCAACACGGTCATTTTTGGCCTCAACCTCAAGGCCGGGGATGAAGTAGTCCTTACAAAGCAAGATTATCCCAACATGATCAACGCGTGGAAGCAAAGAGAAAAACGGGATGGCATCAAACTGATTTGGGTTGATCTCCAGCTGCCAATGGAAAACGAGAATGAAATTGCTGCCTGCTATACCAAAGCCTTTACATCAAAGACCAAGGTTGTAATGGTGACCCACCTGATCAATTGGTGTGGCCAGATCATGCCGGTCAGAAAAATTGCGGATGCTGCCCATGTTATGGGAATAGAAGTGATTGCAGACGGGGCTCATACATTTGCTCATTTTGATTTCAAGATTCCTGATTTGGGGTGCGACTATTTTGCCACTTCACTCCACAAGTGGTTGAGCGCACCATTTGGCAGCGGTATGCTCTACATCAAAAAGGAAAAGATCAAGAATGTTTGGGCCTTGCTGTCCAACAATGAGCCCGATGGCATTGATATCAGAAAATTTGAATCGCTTGGCACCCGCTCATTTGCATCTGAAATGGCCATTGGGGCCGCGGTCGATTTCCATGAGGTGATTGGCAGCAAGCGAAAAGAAGCCAGGTTGAGGCAGCTCAAAGACCACTGGGTCAACCAGGTGAAAGATCTTCCCCAAGTATCCTTTAACCAGCCCAAATCCAAACACCTTGCCTGCGCCATTGCCAGCATTGCCATTGAGGGTAAGAAACCTGAAGAGGTTGCCGGGGAATTGTTCTCCAAATACAAGATCCATACAGTTGCCATCAACTGGGAAAACATCCACGGGGTAAGGGTTACACCCAATGTGTATACCTCGCTGAAGGACCTGGACAAGCTGGCGGAGGCCATCAGGAAGATCGCCAGGGGCTAAAATCATTTAAAAACCCAGTTTCAGCCCGCATTTTCCGAAAAAATAGCCCCAAAAAAAGGTTTTTTTTCAAACGGAATCAGTATTTCTATTACCTTTGCCGTCCCCAAATCAGGCTGACAAAACAGCCTGAAATTCAAACAAAAGGAGGAAATTAATAGTGGAAGAAAACAACACACTAGCAAATCCGTCAACAGTCTCCGCACACGATGATTTCGATTGGAGCATTGACAAGCGCAACGTTGCCCGTTACAACAACGAAGAGCAACTCAAGTATGATGCCGTTTATGAGGGCACATTCAAACAGATCACTGATGGTGAAATGGTTCAAGGTACCGTAGTGGGCCTTACCAAAACCGACGTGGTGATCAACATTGGTTTCAAAAGTGATGGTCTTGTTTCGTTGAACGAATTCAGGGACCTTCATGGATTGAAGACCGGTGATGTAGTGGAAGTAATGGTTGTTGAAAAGGAAGACAGGGAAGGCCACCTGCACCTCAGCCGCAAGCAAGCCCGTATCACACGTGCTTGGGAGCGTATTGTTGAGATGCATAAATCAGGTGAAGTCGTTTCTGGCTTTGTTACCAGCAAAACCAAAGGTGGTCTTATCGTTGACATCATGGGCATGGAAACCTTCCTCCCAGGATCACAAATCGACGTTAAACCCGTTACCGACTACGATCAGTTTGTTGGAAAAACAATGGAATTCAAAGTGGTCAAGATCAACGAGACCATCAAGAATGCAGTTGTTTCCCACAAGGCACTTATCGAAAGCGATATCGAAGCACAACGTGCTGAGATCATGGGTAAACTTGAAAAAGGTCAGGTACTTGAAGGAACCATTAAGAACATCACTGATTTCGGAGCATTCCTTGATCTTGGTGGCGTAGATGGTCTTCTCTATATCACAGACATCAGCTGGGGACGTATCAACCATCCTTCTGAAGTGCTCAAGCTTGATCAGAAGCTCAATGTCGTTGTCCTCGACTTCGATGATGAGAAACGCAGGATCAGCCTTGGCCTTAAGCAATTGACTCCACATCCTTGGGATACACTTTCAACAGAAATTGTTGAGGGTGCGAATGTTAAGGGCAGGGTAGTCAACATCGAAGATTATGGTGCATTCCTTGAAATCACTCCTGGAGTTGAAGGACTTGTTCACGTAAGCGAAATCACTTGGGCAAACACACCTGTGAATGCTAAAGAGTTCTTCAAGCTGGGTGACGAGTACGAAGCAAAAGTGGTGACACTTGACAAGGACAGCAGAAAGATGAGTCTTTCTATCAAACAACTTACATCAGATCCTTGGAACATCATCGAGGACAAATATCCAGTGGCCAGCCGTCATACAGGCCTTGTTAAAAACATCACGCCGTATGGTGTGTTTGTTGAACTTGAGCCAGGCATTGGTGGCATGATTCACATCAGCGATCTCAGCTGGTTGAAGCGTTACAATCATCCTACAGAGTTCACCAAATCAGGAAGTCAGATTGACATCATGATCTTGAACATCGACAAGGAAAACAGGAAGCTTCAACTTGGACACAAACAACTCGAGGAAGATCCTTGGAATGCCCTTCAAGAAACCTTTGCCATCGGTTCCATTCACGAAGGAACTGTTGTTAAAAAGGATGATAAAGGTGCTGTAGTTCAGCTCCCTTACGGTCTTGAGGGATTTGCCCCTGCCCGTCACCTTGCAAAAGAAGATGGCAAAACAGTTGGTGCTGATGAAACTGCCCAATTCGTAGTGATCGAGTTCGATCGCAACGAAAAAAGGATTGTGTTGAGTCACGCGCGCATCTGGGAGCAGGTTGCAGCTGATGAGAAGGAAGCAGTTGTCAAGGAAAAGAAAGCCGATGCAGCCAAGACCAAAAAAGCTGTTAAGGACATTCAGAACAAAGTTGAGAAATCAACATTGGGCGACCTTGGTGTTCTTGCTGAACTCAAGAAGAAAATGGAAGGCGGAGAATAAGGAAACTTATCATCCACTNNCATCAAACAATAAGGGTCCTGTGCATTTGCACAGGACTTTTTTTATGCCAGTAATGCATTGAAATTTTGCGCAGTGAGCGAGCGCAGAGAGTTGAGCCTGAGGTCTGCAATGTTCCAGCGTTCCTGATGGAACTGGTCTGGATGGGGGACAACAATGCATTTCATCCTTGCCGCTTTGGCAGCAATCATGCCATTGAAAGAATCTTCAAAGCAAATGCAGGCAGCAGGTTGGCTGCCCAATTCGATAGCGCAGTTGATGAATACTTGCGGGTTGGGTTTCCCGTAGGGTAAAAACTCTGCAGAGCAAATGGCTGAAAAATACTGTTCCATTTTTGTTTTTTCAAGAACGGCTTTGATCAATGCCAGAGGTGAAGAGCTTGCCAACCCCACTTTGAGAGAAGATTGTTTGACCAACTCCATTGCCTCTAGAACCCCTTCCATCATGGTGCCGCCATCCATCACTTTGGTGATGACAAGGTCAGTAATTTCTTTTTCAGTACTGGGAATGTGGGCATGGTCAATGTTGAAAACGCCAAACCAATGTTGAAGGAATTCTTTTGTGCGCAAGCCGGTTGTTTCAACATATTGTTCTTCGCCAATGATCATGCCAAATTTGCCCAGGCATTCTTGCGCCGCCTCATACCACAGCGGTTCAGAATCGATCAGCAATCCATCCATATCGAAGATGGCCGTAGTTATATTCATTCACTATTGATTTTCACTAAAATTAATTGATTAAATGCTAAACATGATGTGCAATTGATGAAATCAACCCTCAACAGATTGACAGGTGTAATTGAATAATCCTTATCTTGAATATCCTATTATGGTTGATAAACTCAAAGATATCAAGTTGGTGAGAAAGTTGGTATATGCCTTTGTCGGCGTATTCACCTATCCTGGTCTTGCCATCATCAATAAACTCAAGATCAGTGGTACAGAAAACATCGAGGCACTTCCCAAGCAAAATGTATTGTTCGTAAGCAACCATCAAACTTATTTTGCAGACGTCATTGCTTTCCTGCATATTTTTTGTGCTGTAAAGTGGGGGCGAAAAAACAGGTTGGGCCTTCCGTTTTATTTTCTCAATCCATTTGTTGATGTCAACATCGTGGCTGCAGAAGAGACGATGAAAGACAATTTGCTCACCAGAATTTTTACATTGGCAGGGGCCATTACTATCAAAAGAACCTGGAGAGCTGCAGGAAAAGATGTTAAACGGGAAGTGGATACAAATGATTCCTCCAAAATAAATGAGGCATTGGCCAAACGATGGGTCATTACTTTCCCTCAGGGAACCACCAAGCCTTTTGCTCCCGGCAGAAAAGGGACTGCGCATATCATCAAGACCATGAAACCCATTGTGGTTCCAGTGGTGATCAATGGGTTCTGGAGGGCCTTCAACAGGAAGGGGTTGAGGTTCAAGAAAAAGGGAACGCTTCTTTCTGTTAATTTTAAAGAACCGCTGCAGATCAACTACGAACAAACAGTAGAAGAAATTCTGGAGCAGGTAATGGATGCCATTGAGCAGAGCAAGCAATTCATGTTGAAGGGGAAACACCATCACGAGGTTTCACCTGCCTGATGGATTAGTTGGTGAACAGGGCCTTCAGTTCTGTTGCATCCTCTGCTTTCATTTTCTTCGCAAGCACAAGTCTTAGCTGTCTTCTTCTCAGTGCCCCATCAAAAACCTTAATTTCCTCCTCTGTTTCAGGCGTCAACTCAGGCACCATTCTTGGTTTTCCATTGGGGTCAAGCGCTACAAAAGTCAGGTAGGCCTCATTGCTTTTGTATTTGTATTGCTGGGTCAGGTCTTCTCCCCACACAGTGATGTGCACTTCCATTGACGATTTAAAGGCCCTTGATACCTGTGCCTCAATGTGCACTACCTGGCCAAGTTTAATAGGGGCATCAAAGGACATGTTGTCTACGGAAACAGTTACGCATGGAGCATTGCAATGTCTCCAGGCAGCCATTGCCGCTGCAGTGTCCATCCAATACATCAGTCTTCCGCCCATGAGATTCCCATAAAAATTGGTGTCATTGGGGAATACCAATTCTGTCATGACCACATTTGATTCAGAAGCTTTTTTCGGTTTCATTTCGTCTGTTTTAAATGATTGTTTTTTCAGCTCTTTCAAGAAATGCAGGTGAAATATCTGCACCAATTCCTGGCAACTCATCCAGTTCAAGGAAATAATTGTTGTAGCGTGCACCATCCACTACAGGATCAATGAGATGCCCTAGCAGACAAGTGTCAAGGTCGTAGAAATGAATGTTCTCATGCGACATGGCCAGGTGAACTTTTGCAGTAAGTGCCAAACGGCTTTCCACCATGCCACCCAGCATGCAGGGAATGCCGTGTGTTGCAGCAGTATCAGCTATCTTGATGGCTTCAAGGATGCCCCCAGATTTTGCCAGTTTGATGTTGATATAACTGCAGCTGTCACTGGTGATGAGTCTTTCGGCATCAAAATGATCAAATACACTCTCATCCGCCATGATGGGAATGCCAACATTTTTTTTCAATGCAGGCAATAGCGGGTCAAGATGGTGGTGCATGGGTTGTTCACAAAACGCAATGTTGAAGGGCTCGATCGCCTGAAGTGTTTGCAATGCTGTTGGGTAATCCCAGCCTTGATTGGCGTCAATACGGAGCTGGATGTCAGGTCCAACTGCCGTCCTTATTTTACGGATCCGTTCAATATCTTCCTTGCCATTTTTGCCGAGTTTTACCTTGATGATGCGTACGCCTTGCTCAACGAACGCAATGGCTTTCTCTGCCATTATTTCTGGTGTATTGATGCCAATGGTCAGGTCTGTTTGAATCTTCTTTTTTTGGCCTCCCAGGAACTTGTACAATGGAATATTCAATGCTTTAGCCGCAATGTCGTGCAAGGCCATGTCAAAAGCACTTTTGATGGTACTGTTG
>Ga0063231_10000081_pt1 | contig 21631 bp, 23 predicted proteins | sample LauGreSu1BDMLBSD_2_FD_56231 | JGI IMG/M metagenome (GOLD analysis project Ga0063231, IMG submission 56231) | Freshwater lake microbial communities from Lake Michigan, USA - Su13.BD.MLB.SD v2 (version 2) | ecosystem: Environmental > Aquatic > Freshwater > Lake | place: Lake Michigan, USA...
AGAACCAAGATCTGGTAATTGCCTGTATGGACTTTAACTTTATTGGCGGTTCCATGGGCTCGGTGGTGGGCGAAAAAATTGCCCGATCCATCGACTATTGCATCAAACACAAAATTCCATTTTTAATGATCTCTAAGTCGGGCGGTGCCAGAATGATGGAAGCTGCATTCTCGTTGATGCAAATGGCCAAAACCTCCGCTAAATTAGCTTTATTGAGCAAAGCTAAGATTCCCTACATCTCTTTGTTAACCGATCCGACCACAGGTGGCGTTACTGCCTCTTATGCCATGCTGGGAGATATCAATATTGCTGAGCCAGGCGCTCTAATCGGTTTTGCGGGACCCAGAGTGATCAAAGAAACGATTAAAAGAGACCTGCCGAAAGGTTTCCAAACTTCTGAATTTGTTTTAGAACATGGATTTCTCGACTTTATTGTTGACCGACGTGAAATGAAAGCCAAACTAGCGACTTTCATCCGGATGATGTCCAACTGAAAATAATAAAAAAGCCTCCGACGGTTGTCGGAGGCTTTTTTTAGGCTTTATTTTTTCTTGAGGTAACAGGTTTTAATCACGATGACTGAGCCTTCTACCTTTCCTTCCACAGCGTCTTCATCATCGGTTAGTCTGATGTTTTTCACCACTGTTCCACGCTTGATACCGCTGGAAAATCCCTTCACTTTGAGGGTTTGGGTTACGATGACCGAATCACCGGCCTGCAAAATATTTCCATTACTGTCTTTAGGTTCCATGATTTAGATTTAAGCTTCCGCAAATCTAAAATAATAAATTAAATACCTTGATGGCGTGGCTCATGATCGGTCATGGGGTCGGTTTTACGGTTTTGAGCAGGATCTTCAAAATTAGTTTCATAAGGGTTGTTAGCCGGAGATGGATAGTCATCTCCGGGGTTTCTCATCGTAGTATCTCGACCTTTTTCTGAAGATTCTTCTTCCCGATCCAAATCCTCTTCGTCTTCTTCTTCCTCCTCATCAAGATCCTCATCCTGATCTTCAGCGTCATCATCCTCATCATCAGGCTCAACTTTCTTTTCTTTTAGAACAGGGATCAATCCTTCCTCAGTCTGAGCAGATCGAGAATGGTCAGTTATGTCTTCATCTGTTGGTGCGGCTTCTCTTTCATCAATTTGTTCCTGGTTTTGATCTGCACCATGTTGATCCATCTCTGATTGCTCTTGTTCTGTGCTCGTCATTTGGCGCTCCTGATCCCTTGGATCATTTGGCATGTATTCGTAGTTGGTGTTCATGTTCATTATTGATTTTTATACTAAACATGAAAACCGGGGGTGTTTGTTTGGGCTTTATAAAAAAAGCCTCCCAAACGGAAGGCTTTAGTGTACCCAGCGGGAGTCGAACCCACATCAGCAGAACCGGAATCTGCCATTCTATCCATTGAACTATGGGTACAATGTATTTTTAAAGATAAAGCTTTAAACGTTGAAACGGAAGTGCATGATGTCTCCATCTTCCACGATGTAGCTCTTGCCTTCCACATTCAGTTTACCAGCTTCTTTACAAGCATTTTCTGAACCTAAGCTGACGTAATCGGCAAATTTAATGACCTCAGCACGAATAAATCCTTTTTCAAAGTCGGTATGAATCACTCCTGCTGCTTGTGGTGCGGTCCAACCTTTCTCAATCGTCCAGGCACGTACTTCTTGCACACCAGCGGTGAAATAAGTAGCAAGGTTCAACAATTTATAGGCGGCCTTGATCAATTTATTCACTCCCGATTCCTGCAAACCTAAATCTTCTAAAAAGATCTGACGTTCTTCAAAGCTTTCCAGCTCTGCAATTTCTGATTCTATTTTTGCAGAAATAATCAGCACTTCTGCCTGCTCATCTTTCACGGCTGCTTTTACACGCTCCACATAGGCATTGCCTGAGTTTACTGAAGCCTCATCTACATTACATGCGTACAATACAGGTTTGGCGGTGAGTAAGAATAAATCGGCGATATAAGCCTGGTCTTCTACAGCAATGGGTGCAGTTCGCACCGACTTACCTGATTCCAGGTGTTGTTTAACGATGGTACAAACCTCAAAAGCTTTTTTAGCTTCCTTATCTCCACCGGTTTTAGCTTGTTTTTCTACTTTTTGAATTTTTTTGAGGACGGTTTCCAGGTCTTTTAATTGCAATTCGGTATCGATGATCTCTTTATCTCTGATGGGATCTACGGAGCCGTCCACGTGGATCACATTTCCATCATCAAAACAACGCAAAACATGAATAATGGCATCGGTTGCACGGATATTTCCTAAAAACTGGTTTCCCAAACCTTCTCCTTTACTGGCTCCTTTTACCAAACCCGCAATGTCAACGATTTCGATGGTATTAGGTACTACCTTCTGCGGATTCACCAACTCGGCAAGTTTGCTTAAGCGTTCGTCGGGAACGGTAATGACACCTACATTGGGCTCAATGGTACAAAAAGGGAAATTGGCTGCCTGTGCTTTGGCATTTGATAAACAGTTAAATAAGGTAGATTTTCCGACGTTGGGCAAGCCAACTATTCCACATTGTAGCGCCATTAATCTTGATTGAAAGGTTAAAAATTAGGCGCAAAGATAGCAAATAATGTTTTTGATGAGCCCTGAGCTACAACAAAAAAAGCCACCCCGGAGGGCAGCTCTTTGTTTAGAATTTAGGTTGATTGGTTATGTTAAATATCGAAATTGAAATCGTCATCGTCTACTTTCGTAGTTTCTGTAGGGTTCTCCGAAAACTCATATCGCTTCTCCACCACTTCCTGATTGGCCTTTACGTAATCTACCGATTCTTTTAAGCCTTCAGCAAACTTCTCGAAGTCTTCTTTATAAAGGAAGATCTTGTGTTTGATAAAAACGCCATCTTCTAAACGCTTCTTGCTTTCGGTAATGGTGATGTAATAATCATTTGAACGTGTGGCTTTAACATCAAAAAAATAGGTGCGCTTACCGGCTCTCACCTTTTTTGAATAAACTTCTTCCCGCTCTTTGTTGTCAAAATCTCCCATACTTAAATATTAGTTTTCGATTTGTTTTAATTATTGCTTGAGGTAAATATAGCAGATAAAAATTTTAATTTCCAAAAAAGAAAATGCTTAATCTTCAGTATTTTATTGTTCTTCCTCCAGCAATTGCTGCTGATAAAGTTCGAAATAACTGCCTTTTTGCTTCAATAATGAGGCATGTGTTCCACTCTCTACCAGTCTCCCCTCATCCAAAACCAATATTTGATCGGCATTTTTAATGCTTGAAACCCGGTGAGCGATCAAAATTGTTGTTCTATTGGCCATGATACGGCCGAGGTTACGCAAAATTTCTTCTTCAGTTTTGGTATCAACCGCCGATAAGGAATCGTCGAATAGGAGGATCTTTGGGGATTTAACCAATGCCCTTGCAATTGAAACCCTTTGCTTTTGTCCGCCCGAAAGAGTGATACCGCGTTCTCCGATAAGGGTCTCATATTGTTGGTCAAAAGCCATGATATTTTGATGCACTGCAGCATCTTTAGCCGCTTGAATCAACCGATCCTGAGGCAGTTCATCCATACCAAAGGCAATATTATTGGCTATGGTATCGGAAAACAAGAAAACATCCTGAGGAACAAAACCCAACTGCTGGCGATAATGTTGTAGATCAAATTTTTGTATGGGCTGACCATCTATTCGGATCTGTCCTTCCTCACAATCATACATTCGCATGATCAAATTAGCAAGCGTAGATTTCCCCGAACCGGTTTTACCAATAATGGCTAAAAATTCTCCAGGTTTCACCTCAAAACTTAACTGATCAATTGTCTTGATTCCAGTATCAGGATAAGTGAAAGAGACGTTGTCGAATTGGATGTGACCCTTTAATTCTTGTTTAACGATTCCATTTGTAATCTCTGTTTGAGTATGCAGAAACTCATTGATGCGTTTTTGTGAAGCCGCAGCTCTTTGAACCAATGAAGTCACCCAACCGAGCGTGGTGACCGGGAAAGTCAATTGATTCACATAGATCACAAATTCGGCAATATTGCCGGTCGTAATATTCCCTTTCATCACTTCCTGCCCTCCTATGTAAACGGTAATAATGGTACTTAAGCCCACTAGCAGCAACATGGTGGGGTAGAATAATGCTTGTACTTTGACTAATTCCATTGCGTTAGCTTGGTACTTCCGACTTTGTACCTCGAATTTTTGTTGTAAAGCTTGTTCTCTCACAAATGATTTAATGATTCGAATACCAGAAAATGTCTCCTGTACAAAACTGGAGAGATTCGAAAGCTGTTCTTGTATCTTTTCACTCTTCGAATTGATGATATTATTGACGAAGTAAATGGTTAAAGCCAAAATCGGGAGTGGTAATAAACTCCACATTGCCAAAACTGGATTTACACTGATCATGGCATAAATGATCAAAATAAAGAGCACCACCGTGTTGATGGTGTACATGATGGCCGGCCCCAGATACATCCTCACCCTGCTCACATCTTCGGTTACCCGGTTCATCAGATCTCCAGTATTGTTTCTTCTAAAAAAAGCTAAGGATAGCTGCTGATAATGAGCGTAGATCTCATTTTTCAAATCGTACTCAATGTGCCGCGACATGAGGATAATGGTTTGTCGCATGAAAAAAAGAAAAATCCCTCTCAAAAGCGCCAGGCTAAGTACAATACAGCCAAAAAGCAATAAACTGGATGCAAATAACTGATAGATCAATTCCTGTCGNTCAAAACCAGCATACAAACGATATAAAGCAATGTTNTCGTTCACTANATCGAATGCATGACGGATGACTTGTGCNGGNAATACGCCAAATAAATTAGAGATGATCACAAACAGCACCCCAGGCAATAAACGCCAACGGTATTTGTAGAAAAACTTATTGAGATAAGCCAGGTGTTTCATGATCGGGGATAAAAATACAGTTTTTTACACTCTGGCTAACATCCCGATTTGCCCCTGCAGAATCTATAAATTTTACTACTTTTGCGGTATCAGTAAGTATAAATTACCCATGCCTCCACTTTCACTCGAAGACAGCTCTGTTTTTAAACAAATGGGCCAATATGGCCACCAAAACATTGTTTTTTGTAATGATGAAGAAACCGGTCTAAAAGCGATTATTGCCATTCACGATACCACACTGGGTCCGGCACTTGGCGGTACCAGAATGTGGACGTACAAAACTGAGACAGAGGCCTTACAGGATGTGTTGAGACTTTCGAGAGGGATGACCTATAAAGCCGCTATTACGGGCTTAAACTTGGGTGGCGGTAAGGCCGTCATCATCGGCGATAGCCGTACTGATAAAACGGAAGCCATGATGCGCCGCTACGGAAAATTCATCAAAAATTTAAACGGAGCTTTCATTACGGCTGAAGACGTGGGTACCAACCCTAAAGACATGGAATACATCCGCATGGAAACGCAATATGTGACCGGTGTTCCTGAAACTCTGGGTGGCAGTGGCGATCCATCGCCAGTTACCGCAAAAGGCGTTTACATGGGCATAAAAGCTTGTGTAAAAGAATTATTCGGTAATGACAGCCTGGCCGGCAAATCGGTTGCAGTACAGGGAATTGGACATGTGGGTGAGAATTTAGTGCATTTACTACGTGAGGAAAACGCCAAAGTTTATGTGAGCGATATTGATGAGGAGCGTTTGAGCACCGTGGCAAAGAAATATGGTGCAGAAGCTGTTTCGCATCACAATATTTTTGATTTAGATGTGGATATCTATGCCCCATGTGCCCTGGGCGCCACTGTGAATACCGAAACCATTAAACAAATGAAATGTGCCATCATTGCAGGTGCCGCCAACAATCAATTGGCCGACGAAGAGGTACACGGTAAAATGTTGTTAGAGAAAGGGATTCTTTACGCACCCGATTATCTCATCAATGCAGGTGGTTTAATTAACTGCTATTCCGAAATTGCAGGATTCAGCAAGAAACGTACCATGCAATTGGCCGAAAATATTTACGAAGCCACCCGTAATGTGCTGCAAAAATCTAAAACAGAAAAAATCTCTACCAGTGAGGCAGCCAANAAAATTGCCGAAAANCGNATNGAAGACATCAAAAAAATTAAGGCAAGTTTCTAAAATTTACTAGGTTTACACAACCAAATCGTTCTTTATCAGATGTTAAANAGAAGGCAATTAAGAGTTAAGGTATTGCAAACCCTTTANGCATACCAACAAGCAGACCAAAAAGAAGTAAAGGTCTTTGAAAAAGCTTTGCTTAAAAATATCAACTCAGTCAATGAAATGTATTTTTACATGCTAGCTTTACTCATCAATGTTGCCGATTACGCCCTCATTGATGCCGAAGAACGTGCAAACAAACACTTGCCCAGCGAACAAGATCTCAACGCAAGCACCAAACTGAGTCGTAATATTTTTATTAATTGCCTTCGCCAGCATCCAGATTACCTGCTGGGCGTGAAGCAATTCAACGTAAGTTGGGACTTTGAACCGATCATCGATAAAACCATCTTCTCTCTTCTTAAAAACAGTCCGGAATATGTAGCATACACTGCTGATGAATCGCAAGATTTGAATACGGATAAAGAAATCATCAAAAACATTTTCAGGAAGATCATTCTTAAAAATCCGGCTATAGAACAACTTTTTGAAGAAAAATTCATCAATTGGTCGGTAGATAAGGAAGTATTGAAATCGATGATGGCCAAAACCATCAAAAATTTTAAAAATGAAGATGTCAAAGGCAATCAATTGGCTCCCCTGTTTCAGGATGAAAAAGAAGATAAGGCTTTTGTGATCGATCTGTTCAACAAGAGTATTCAACATGCCGATGAATACCTCAAATTGATTGACGAAAAAACCATGAACTGGGATTCGGAGCGGATTGCATTGATGGATATTTTATTGATGCAAATGGCCATTGCAGAGCTGATCCACTTTTCATCTATCCCCATCAAAGTAAGCATAAACGAATACATTGAGATTTCGAAAGAATTCAGCACCCCAAAAAGCAATACTTTTATTAATGGTATATTAGACAAAATTCTCGATCAGCTGAAATCAGAGAAAAAAATTAAGAAATTTGGTAGAGGTTTAATCGAATAAATCATGAAAAACATCTTAGCATTTGTCCTTTTAGGCGCCTTTTTAAGTGCATGCAGCAGCAAACAAAGNAATCANGAAACGGTGAGCGAAGTNCCCACTTTTGTAGATCCTGCTTCTGCNCCAGTNATGAGTTTNGAAAAAGAAACGTACGACTTTGGGATCNTTAATGAAGGTCAGAGTGTGGTTTANGATTTCGAGTTTAAGAACACCGGAAAAGGTCCCTTACTCATTGGTAATGCCACTGCAAGTTGTGGCTGCACTGTTCCTGAATATCCTAAAGAACCCATATTGCCGGGACAAAAAGGCACCATCCACGTAGTGTTTAACAGCACCGGAAAGCCCGGCATGCAAAACAAAGTGGTTACCCTCAATGTGAACACAGTGAGTGGTACCCAGCAACTTTACCTCACGGGTAATGTCATTCCAAAAAACAAATAAAAATCCAGATATGTTAAATTCAATTTTATTACAAGCAGCAGGCGGTTCTTTAATGCAGTTCCTGCCCATGATCCTGATCATCGTTGTATTTTATTTCTTCATGATTCGTCCACAAATGAAGAAAGCAAAAGATCATAAAAAGTTTATTGAAGAGCTTAAAAAAGGCGATAAAGTAATCACTTCGGCAGGTATACACGGTAAAATTGTCGATATGAATGAAACTACTTTTTTAATTGAAGTAGAAGGCGGTACTAAAATCCGTTTTGATAAATCGGCGGTTTCTTTAGATGCTTCAAAAGCCTTGAATGCTAAATAAACTCCATTGATAGAATTGAAAAGCCATTGGTACGCCAATGGCTTTTTTTATTTGTAATTTTGGTAATGCCGCTGTTTAAATTCAATAAAATACAAAAACGGAGAATCGCTGTCTTTTTCGTTTCTTTTTGTATGGCTTGCGGCTTGTGGTTTTTGTATGCCCTTTCTAAGCCAATGGAATATGCTTCGAAGCTTTATATCCAATGGATAGACATCCCTGATGATTTTAAAGAAAACATTGCTGAAACAGATACTGTGGCTGTTCAAATGAAAGGCAACGGATGGAATTTGGTATTAAATGACTTGGATGAGCAACAGCATCAAGTGAAGGTAAGTTTGAAGCAGCTCAATTCAAAGAACTACCTCGTACTAAATTCAATTATTGGCGATTTAAATCAACAATTAAACCCGAAAGCGCAAATCGTATCTTTTAAGACAGATACTTTGTATTTTGAGCGTGCTCCACAAATTGCTAAAAGAATTCCGGTAAAGCTGAAATATCAATTCAGGTTTGAGCGATATTATGGATTATTGGGCCCCATTCAAATGGATCCGGCATTTGTAACCATCAGAGGTGCAGCCAAAACCATTGATCAGATCAAATACGTGGAAACTGAAGTATTAAAAAAGAATGGCCTAAACAGCGATTTTTCGGAAAAAGTATCCATCAACCTGAAAAATGATCGAGCTTATAAAATTGATCCCGAATGGGTGAAAATTGAGGTTAAAGTAGCCAAATACACGGAGAAAGTGCTGGAGATTGAACCTGAAATTAGAAATCGAGCCGGCGTAAAAGTAAATATATTCCCCAGCAGAGTGAAGGTTACCATCAGCACCGCTTTGAATAACTACGCAAGCATCCAAGCAAATCAAATTAAAGCATATATTGATTTGGATGAAGCCATGCTTAAAAAATTTAACCGTTTACCCATTAAATTTGAGCTATTGCCTAATTTTATTAGGATGGTGAAAGTGGAACCACAGAGTGTAGATTTTATCATTTATCCCTGATGCTGAAAGTTGGAATAACAGGTGGAATAGGTAGCGGAAAAACAACCGTTTGCAAAATTTTTGAATTGCTCGGAATTCCGGTTTTTTATGCAGATCACGCTGCTAAAGAACTCATGCAGCATGATGAAGAGCTAAAATTAAAGCTGATAGAAAAATTCGGAACAGACACCTATCATCTAGATGGGGCGATTAACAGACCCTATTTAGCGAACATCGTTTTTAAAGATGAAGGGCAACTTGCCGCTTTAAATGCAATCGTTCATCCTGCCGTTTTTAGCGCTTTTGATCAATGGATAAGCAAACAATCTGCAAAATATGTGGTTAAGGAAGCAGCATTGCTCTTCGAAAGTGGTTCGCACCAGTTATGCGATTTTAACGTGTTGGTACAAGCTCCCGAAAAAATTAGAATTGAGCGGGTAATGAAAAGAGATCAAATCACTAAAGAACAGGTTTTGGGAAGAATTGCACAGCAAATGAGCGATGAGGAGAAAAGTAAACTTGCCGATTATCTGCTCATGAATGACGAAAAAGAATTGCTGATACCACAAATAATGAACCTTCATCAAAAATTGTTAGCGGGAGATTTGCCTAAATGATCCGACCTGATTTTATTATAGCCACCGAAAAAGGTTTATTCTGCAGGGCTGGCAATTTTTACATCGATCCGCAGCAAGCCGTACATTTGGCGGTGATTTCTCATGCTCACGGCGATCATGCCTGCCCTGAAAATGAACAAATTTTTGCTACCGCCGAAACTGCCGCCATTATGCAATTGCGTTATAAAAAACGAGCTGGNGGCAAATTNAACCTCTTTCTTTACGGTGAGTCATTTGAGATNAACGGAGTNAAGATCAGTTTCTATTCCGCCGGACACATTTTGGGATCGGCACAAATATTAATGGAATACGAGGGTGTAAAATATTTATACACCGGCGATTATAAATTACAGGAAGATCCAACCTGTGAGCCAATCACTTTCATTGAGGCTGATGTACTGATCACAGAAAGTACTTTTGCAGATCCTCAGGTTAAACATCCGAATCCTGTTGAAGAAATTAAAAAACTGAATGCAGGTCCACAAAATATCTTGCTGGGGACTTACTCCTTAGGCAAAGCACAACGCTTGATCCGCATGATCAACGATCATTGTCCACAAAGAAAAGTCCTTTTGCATCATCAAATACTTCCAATCACAAAGTTACATGAGCAGTTTGGGGTGCAGCTGGGTCCATATCAACCTTATGACCGTAAACTGATGAAAAACCCGGACCAGAATTATGTATATATGGTTCCACCGCTTACTTTTAACAGTTATTTTAAAGCAATAAATGTAAGCAGGGCATTTGCATCTGGGTGGAAAAACTTGCAAACAAATAACGACCTGCAATTATTTATTTCAGACCATGTAGACTGGGATGATATCATTAAAATGATTGAACAGGTAAAACCAACTGAAATTTGGACCGTTCATGGGAATGGTCTTCATTTAAAAAATTATTTTATCAATCAGATCCCTATCAAGGCTTTGAACTGATGCTACAGGTACAGGAAGATTATTATTTCGATGAACATGGCTTCCTGGTATTTACAGAAAAATACCATTTAAAAAGAGGCTATTGCTGCCAAAATGGTTGCCGACACTGTCCATGGAAAAAACAGAAAGAATTAAAAAAAGCTAAAAATAAAAAATAATTATCTTTATAATTAATATTTTAGCACAAAAAATAAAATAATGAGATTAGAAGAAGAAATATCAAGCCATAAATTCTCGAGCAACTACCATCGAGCTACTGTAAATATTTTATATACCTATGGCTGGCTGACCAATGTATTGCGTCAGCGTTTGGATAATCATGACATCACCCTGCAGCAATACAATATCCTAAGAATTTTGAGAGGTCAGTTTCCGAATCCTGCTACCGTGAATTTATTAAGAGAGCGAATGTTGGATAAGATGTCGGATGCTTCGAGAATTGTAGAAAGGCTTTATAAAAAAGGCTTGCTGAGTCGTTCTACCAACGAAAAGGACCGTCGTGCCGTTGATATTTTTATCACCCAAAAAGGACTGGATCTATTAAAAGAATTAGACCAGGAAATGGACATGGACGAGGTGCTCAAGGAAAATATAAATGCAGAGGAAGCAGGTTTATTGAGCGATCTGCTCGACAAATTCAGGGGTTAACGGAGATTTCAATTTAAAAATCCCACTACTGCAACGCCTAAGCCCAACAGTACTGCCACCATTTTCTTCAAATTAAAACGGTGATCTACACTCGATTCAAATAATATAGTGGTAGAGATGTGCAAGAACATCCCGATCACTACTCCCATGATACTTCCGAAATAATTTTGCAGATCTCCAACTGATCCGCTACTTAAACGCAGGCTGAAATAGTAGCCCAAAGGTGACATGGCTGCAAAAAGAGCCATCAAAACAATGATGTTACGCTTCGAGATATGATGTTGAGTCAATACCATACCTAAAGCAAATGCTGCCGGGATATGATGTAAAGCGATGCCAAACACCAATTCTTTCTGGTAATCTTTTGCCAAAGGCATTCCTTCTAAAAAAGCATGGATGCACAAACTCAGCATCACTCCCATGGGAAAAGTATGTTGCTTTTTTGAATGAGCATGAATATGCCCGTGTTCAATCCCCTCAGAAAATTGTTCCAAAATTACCTGAAACAAGAACCCTCCAATCACAAACAAACCAATACTGGATTCGGCATCTTGGTACACCTCGGGCATCAGGTGTAAAACAGTGATTGCGAATAAATAGGCCCCACTAAATGACAGAATGAGTTTTAAACGCTGAGCATTGGTTTTTTTGGAAAAAAGCATGACCACTCCTCCTAAAAAAGCACTTGCAAATAAGACCACTACTTTCCAGACTTCCATGTATACTCAGGTTTAAAGCGCAAAAATAAGAAAGCCAGCAAATATCCGATCAAAGCGCCCAACAAAGCGCCTGCCACTACATCAACCGGGAAATGTACACCTACATAAACCTGTGCAAAACAGATCGAGGCAGCCCAAAGAGAGGCAACAGGTAATAACCAATTCCTTTTCTTTCTAAATAATGCTATTAAAAATACTGCGATGGCAAAGTGATTGGCTGCATGTGAGGAAGGAAAACTGTAACCCCTACCACATGGGACTAATTTATTGATCTGCTCATTAAACGGGAATTCGTTGCATGGCCTTAAACGCTCAACTGCAGGTTTGATAATTGATGAGCTGGTATAATCGGCTACTGCAAAACATAAGATTAAAAAAAGCAGCATCCACCAGGCGGTTTTACCATAATTTTTTACCAAAACATAAATGATCAGCAGGTAAAGTGGTACCCAAGTATATCTGTTTCTTAAAACAGGCATCAGGAAATCAAAAAAAGGATTGGAAAGCCCCTGATTGATTGCTTGAAACCATTGATGGTCGAGCTGAATAAGTTGATCGATCATGAGATTTTTTTACAAATAAAAATTATCCGGTCAGATTCTTGTTCGTTAAAGGTATTTAAATGATAATCACCGAACAAATGAAGGATTTCAAAATCAGTTTGACTGAACATTCGTTCAAAGTCTGAAATGCTAAAGGCCTGCACTTCTTCTTTAAACCCAAATTGCTTACCCTGATGCTCAAAAGCAATCGACTTCATGATTTTGTTGCCCGTGATCTGTTTACTAATATGAAAATCGATCCCTTCAATCGTTTTTTGCTCTTGAGCAACGATCTGGGTCTTGATTTTTGCAATATTAAAATAGTCCAAAACCAATATTCCACCAGGTTTTAATGACTTGTGAAACATCTTAAGAGCCTTTAAATGGTCTTTTTCACGATCGAAATAACCAAAACTGGTGAATAGGTTAAAAGCGAAATCGAAATAATTGATGTAAAACAGATGACGCATATCGTGCACAAAAAAGTGCAGGTGCTCATTTTCAAAATCTTTGGCAAAACGAATATTGGCCTGAGATAAATCTATACCCGTTACATCATATCCTTTTTTATTCAGGTAAATGGCGTGCCTGCCCCGTCCACAGGCAATATCAAACAAACGGGCTTGTGCAGATGGTTTCAGAAAAGCACATAAATTATCCATGAAAAGCTCTGCCTCTTCATCATTCCGCTGGTGGTAAAGAATGTGATAATAGGGAGAATTAAACCAAGACTGGAACCATTTAGTAGGCATTTTCTGTAGATGAATTTGAACTACAAATATATGCTTTAAATTTGGGGCATATAATTGGAAACAAACGAAAGATGTTCCTTAAATTGTTATTTTTGCTACCTTTTAGAAGCTACTTGTGACACTCATCAAATCAATTTCCGGAATAAGAGGAACTATAGGCGGAAAGCCAGGAGCTGGTTTAAGCCCGATCGATATTGTAAAATTTACCGCTGCTTATGGCCAATGGGTAATTAACCAGGGAAATAGAAAAAAAATTGTAGTAGGTCGCGACGCCCGTATTTCTGGCCCCATGCTCGAAAACCTGGTGATTGGAACATTACAAGGTTTAGGGATTGATGTGGTGAATCTCGGATTATCTACCACTCCAACCGTTGAGCTGGCCGTGCCCATGGAAGCAGCAGGAGGCGGCATCATATTAACAGCCAGCCACAATCCGAAACAGTGGAATGCATTAAAATTACTGAACCAAAGAGGCGAATTCATCAGCGATGCTGATGGTAAGGAAGTTCTTAATTTAGCCGAGAACTCCGATTTTAACTTCAGTGAGGTAGATGACTTGGGCAAAGTCACAAACAACGACTCCTATTTACAAAAACACATTGATCATATCCTCAACTTGAAGCTGGTGGATGTGGCCGCAATCAAGGCAGCCAATTTTAAAGTAGTAGTTGACAGTGTGAACTCCTCTGGAGGTATTTTTGTTCCTGCACTGCTCAAAGCTTTGGGTGTAAATACCATTTATTCCATTTTTGATGAACCTAATGGGCATTTTCCACACAACCCTGAACCCCTGCCTGAGAATTTGGTCGCATTAGCTGATGAAGTAAAAGCAAAAAATGCTGATTTAGGTATTGCAGTCGATCCAGATGTAGACCGCTTGTGTTTTGTTTGTCAAGATGGCTCCATGTTTGGCGAAGAATATACCCTGGTTGCGGTAGCCGATTATGTATTGAAACATACGCCAGGCAATACGGTATCTAACCTCTCCTCTACCCGAGCATTGAGAGATGTAACCGAAGCCAGTGGAAATAAATATGAGGCAGCAGCCGTTGGTGAAGTAAATGTGGTGAACCTGATGAAGAGCAGCAATGCCGTTATTGGCGGGGAAGGAAATGGCGGAGTGATCTATCCTGCTTCACACTATGGCCGTGACGCCTTGGTCGGTATTGCCTTATATTTAACCCATTTGGCTAAATCAGGAAAAGATATTTTAAGTCTTCGTCAATCGTATCCCAATTATTTCATCTCGAAAAATAAAATTGACCTTACACCCGAATTAAACATCGATGAAATACTCAGCCAGGTGGAAAAAAAGTACCAAAGCCAGCCTCATAGCACCATCGATGGACTGAAAATTGAGTTCGATAAACAATGGGTTCACTTACGTAAATCGAATACCGAGCCAATCATTCGAATTTATGCAGAAAGCAGCAGTTTAGCGGCAGCCGATCAACTGGCTGAACAAATTATTTCAGATATTAAAACAATTGCCAACCTCACATAATCAGCATGAGAGTTTATTTAGACAATGCGGCAACCACCCCTCTTGATAAAGCAGTATTGAAAGAGATGTATGAGGTGATGGACTCGCAGTTCGGAAATCCATCATCCATCCATGCTCATGGAAGAGAAGTAAGGTCGGTTGTAGAAAAAGCAAGAAAAACGATTGCTTCTCTGCTCAAAACCTCTCCTGCAGAGATATTTTTCACTTCAGGAGGCACTGAAGCCGATAACACTGCCATCCGTTGTGGTATCATCGATCACGGTATTAAACACGCCATCACCTCTAAAATTGAGCACCATGCGGTCTTGCACACACTGGAGGTAATGGCTGAGCAAGGTTTAATCAAATTGAGCTTCGTGGACATCGATGAAAAAGGAAATATTGATTTCGGGCATTTAGAAACCTTACTAAAAAATAATGAACGAAGTTTTGTTTCGCTCATGCATGCCAATAATGAAATCGGTACACTCACCGATATTGAACGTGTGGGAAACCTCTGCGAACAATATGATGCACTTTTTCATTGTGATACTGTACAAACAGTTGGCCATTACGAGCATGATCTGAGTAAGTTGAAAGTTCATTTCATGGTGGCAGCTGCTCATAAATTACATGGGCCAAAAGGCGCCGGTTTTCTTTACATCAATCACAAGGTAAAGATCAAACCCTTCATTTATGGAGGAGCACAAGAGAGAAATATGCGTGGTGGAACCGAAAATGTATACGGAATTGTGGGCTTAGCCAAAGCAATGGAGTTAGCTTATGAAGAGATGGGGGCTCATCGAAAACACATTCAATCTCTCAAAGACTACATGATTGCTGAATTAAAAAAGCAGATTCCCGGAGTTAAATTCCATGGAGAAATTGAGGCGGATAAAAGTCTCTATACGGTCTTAAATGTATCATTCCCAGAAATGGAAATGGCAGAAATGTTATTGTTTAATTTAGATATCGCCGGGATATCTGCTTCTGGTGGCAGTGCCTGCAGCTCAGGAACCAATATTGGATCTCATGTATTAAGGGGCATTGGTTCTGATGCCAACAGACCTGCCGTACGGTTTTCTTTCAGCAAACTGAACACTTTAGCTGAAATCGATTTCGTAATAGAACAGTTAAAAAAGATTTTTGCTCCAAAAAATTAAGCGAAAACATCTCGATTTTGCGTTAAAACATTAAATTTAAGCAAACATCGTTATGAAAAATGCCATCTTCTTATTGTGTTTCTTATGCAGCTCCTTTTTGGTGATGGGGCAAAGAGTGGGTTTGGTTTTAAGCGGTGGTGGAGCAAAAGGCCTGGCGCATATCGGCGTACTCAAGGCCCTGGAAGAAAATCACATTCCGATAGACTATGTAACGGGTACCTCCATGGGTGGAATTGTTGGGGGAATGTATGCTGCAGGTTACACCCCTTCTGCCATCGAGTACATTGCTTTGAGCAATGATTTTCAAAATTGGGTGAATGGCCGTTCAGACAAACAATATCAATATTATTTCAGCAAAAAACCTGATAATCCATCGGTTCTAAAAGCAAAACTGGAGATCGATACAGGCTTCAACGCCAGTTTACGTTCGAACCTGATTAATGACATCCCGCTAAATTTTGCCATGCTCGAATTATTAGCCCAAGCTTCGGCAAACGCCAAAAATAATTTCGACAGCCTTTTCGTGCCCTACCGATGCATGGTATCAGACATATTTTTAAAGAAGGCAATTCCAGTTAAAAATGGGAGTTTAGTGGAAGCCATCAGGGGAACGATGGCTGTTCCTTTGGTTTACAGGCCGGTTAAAGTTAATGATAGATATGTTTTTGATGGGGGTATTTACAATAATTTCCCGATCGGTGTGATGCAGCAAGACTTCAATCCCGATTACATTATTGGAGTGAATGTATCCTCAAAAAAGTATAATGAGTATCCGAAAGGTCAGGAGGAAAAACTTGCAAACAGTTTTTTAATGTACATGTTTCTATCCAATCCCGATTCTACCGGGATGGGCCCGAATTCGGCTTATATGCAACCGGATATTTCCAATCATAATTCAACCAATTTTAGTTCGGTTCAGGAGCTAATCCAATTAGGTTATGATGCTGCCATGGCTCAAATGCCAAAAATATTAAAGGAGATTGGCAGGCGTAACCTTCCGGAAGAGGTAAAAGCCCGCCGTAAAGCATTCAATTCAAAAAATCCTGATTTAGTTTTCGAGAATGTACATATCAAGGGGGCAAATAGCCGACAACAATCTTACATTGAACGAGTTTTAGGTGCTAATGGGGATAAATTAGATCTATTTAAAATTAAAGCTGCTTTTACTAAACTGGTGGCCGACGAGAATTTTGAAACTGTTTATCCAAGACTCAGTTACCAAGACTCACTCAATACCTTCGATTTTGACCTGGAAGTTAAAACACAGAAAAACTTTAAAGTCGATTTTGGTGGAAGCCTATCGACCAGGCCTATCAGTAATGCTTTTTTGGGTCTCCAGTACAGCATCTTAGATAAAAATGCCTATACATTCGGGGCTAACTTTTATTCTGGCCGATTTTATGAATCGATCCAAACCACAGCTAGGATGGATATTCCCAACAAGAAACCCCTGTTTTTGGAAGCTGATTTCACTTATAATTACTGGAATTATTTGAGCACCAGCACCATCATAGTTGACAAGATAGAACCTACTTTTTTAGAACAATCAGACAGGTTATTATCCTTGAAAGTTGGAACACCAGTAGGTAAAAACGGCAAATTAGAACTCCAAACTGCTTTTATCAATTTTGAGGATCAATTCAGCCCGAATGATAAATATGTGTCTGGAGATATTTTCGACAAAAATTATTTCAATGGCTTTAGCAACTCACTGAGTCTTAATATCCAAACGCTCAATAGAAAGCAATACGCCAGCAAGGGTTTATATTTTCACGTTTCTTTAGGCCAATTTGCGGGCGAAGAACATTATAAGCCTGGAAATGTCTTACGTAATGAACCAATCTATCCAAGCCTAAAGTCAATGAAGCAAAGTAGAAACTGGCTCAGATTTAAATCGACTATTGAACATTATCTAATATCCGGTAAAAGATACTCTTTAGGATACCTGGCTGAAACAGTTGTTAGCAACAGGCCTTTATTTAGTACCTATAAATCTACTTTGCTCACGGCTCCGGCATTTTACCCATTACAAGATTCAAAATCAATTTTCCTGACGAATTTCAGAGCTAATACCTACCTGGCTTTAGGTTTGAAAAATGTCGTCAATTTGAAGAAAAACATCGATTTCAGATTAGAAACATTTTTGTTTCAAGCCTATCGAAATTTTGAATTGCTCAGCTATCAGGATGTGGAATTAGGCCCGCGTTTCCCTAAAGCGAATTATGCTGCAAGTGCCGGTTTGGTTTATCAGAGTCCGTTGGGACCAATCAATTTGAGTCTAAATCATTACAATCAGCATCAAAGACCTTGGGGATTGATGTTTCACGCTGGATTTTTACTCTACAACAAACGAGCTTTCGACTGATCTAGAATGGCATCCCGATGCCAAAATTGTACTGAACAAAGCGGTAAACATCGGGGAAATTGGTACCGGCATAGCTTTGTTTAAACGATTTGTTGAACAAGTTTTTGATCACCCATTGATCGCCATTGTCGAATTGGGGGTCTCTGATTTTAAGTGCTGCATCTAATCGGAAAATGAAATAGTCCATATCAAAACGTAAGCCTGCTCCCGCTCCAATTGCAATTTGTTTAAAGAATTTATCTGGTTTAAACTCACCTTTTGGGTTATCTGCAAAAGGTTTGATACGCCAGATATTACCCATATCTGTAAATGCGGCCCCTTTAAGTTTTGCTCCAAATAAATTATCTAAAATTTTGAATCGATATTCCAAGTTCGCTTCTAGCTTAATCTCTCCCAATTGATCCAGATTTCTGAGATTTTTACGAATTTCTTCGGGAATATCTGCCCGGTTGTAATTACCCGGACCAAGCGTCCTGGCTTGCCATGCCCGGATGCCGTTCGTCCCGCCGGCAAAGAAATTCTTTTCAATTGGCAAAGCCTCACTGTTGCCATAAGGAACTCCTATGCCGGGATTGAGTCTTAAAACGAGCTGACGGTCTCCTCCAAAATGCCTGTACCATCTTAAATCTAATTCTGTTTTAGCATATTGTAAGTACTCCAAACCGAATATGGTTCTATTACCATCAATTATTTTTAGATTCAGGGTCTTACTCAATAGCCCAAGCGAGTTTCCACTCAAGTCGGCAAAAGCACGGAAGTAGAAAAAATTATCAAGACTGTTTAAACGAATATTATTGTAGGTGAAAGAGTACTGGCTGCCAAAATTCACAAACTGACGGTCGTTGGTTTGTACGTACAAGAAATAGCCGTTGTCTTCTAAATATTTTTTGAATGCTGGATCGAGCTGACCCTTCCTGTATTCTAAACTGATGGGCGTAAGACTGTGCTTTTTATAACGTGTTTCCATCCAGTCGTAAGTGATGGAATTGATATAAGCCCTGTTTTTAAAGGCATCCTTTTGCCTGAAATACTGAAAACTACTCGAAATGGTGGTATGCGGAATGCCGTTTCTCCCGGATACCGAATTGGCAAATGGAACTAAAATACGGGGGAAAATAAGATTGGCGCCAATCTCAAAATCGCGGTTAAATGCCCTGTCTGCCGACTGACTCACAGATTTTGAATCGAAAAGTGCACCATAGCGAACCTTCAGATCTAATTGCTCTGCCCCGCCAAAAACATTCCGGTTGGTATAGGTGTTTGCAAGGTTAAAACCGTTTCTAGCCGAATTGAAAGTATATTCGCCCTCAATTCGGTTACTCATTTTTTTAAGTGGAGTGAGATCCAATACTGGTCTAAGTACAGATGAGCTATCGCTCTGCTTTTCATAAGTTATCTTCACGTTCCGGAAAACATTCAACTCATAAAGACGGTCGTAGCTCAAATTTTCCATCTCTACATTATAGCGATCACCTTTTTTCAAGAAAATATACTTTGCGATGGGCTTAAGTCTGAATCGGCCAGAATAATCCTTCAGGTAATATTGACCTGCATGGACACTGCTATCGGGACTGATGTTTGTTGTCATACCCGCACTGTTCCTGATAGTGATATTTGTTTGATCGAGGGTAAAAACCTGATGTTTCTCTTTAGCAACCGGATTCATCAAAAACATTTTGAGATCAGCGGCATTGGCCATATTGATATTGGTATCTACTTCAAACCTGACGTACTGCCTTAAAAATTCATAATACCCATTCTTTTTCATCAGCTGATACACCAATTCCCGCTCGGTAGCTAATGAATCGGCATCGTAACGCATTCCCGAATGTAAACGTGTGAAACCTGGTTTATTTACTTCATAAAGCCATGCAGCTGCACTATCCGGAAAAAGGTATTGAATATCCCTCAGTCTAAATTCAGGTCCGGCATTGGCAATAAATTTGACCTTCGCCTTTTGATCCTGCACTTCGATCTCACTCTTCACTTGGGCCTTCAAGAAACCTTTTGTAGCTAAAAATTTCTGTATTTCGAGCCTGGAGATTTCTACAAGCGAGCTATCCAAGATGGCAGGCGCCTGACCCAATTTTTTAATTTTGTCTTTACGATATTTCCCTTTTTTGGTGTTCACCAAGTTGTAAAGCATTAAGTTAAGGGCAGATGCGGGCCTTAGGTCACGTTGAACATAATCGCCTGCTTGTTCTTTAAAACGGGAGTCGAAATTTTCTAAATCCACCTTCTTAACCAATACTTGTTCCTTTTCCAGATAGCGGGTAGAAGAGCATCCGGAAACTAAAAAGAGTCCAAAAAGCAGTATTATTGTAAAAATATATTTGCAGTTTGCCATTATGCTTTCAAAATCACAGATCAGTTTTCTAACATCTTTACAACTGAAAAAACAGCGTAAAGAACAGGGGCTTTTTCTCGTTGAAGGCTTTAAATCTGTTGCCGAATTTCTCCAATCTGACTATCGGATTGAGACCATTTACCATACACCCGCTATTCTTTCAAAATTGGACAAAATCTCCGGGAATATAAAGCTCGAAGAAGTTAAACCTGAAGAATTATCGAAAATTAGCAGCCTAAATACCCCTCAAGACCTATTGGCTGTTGTTCGTATACCCGAGCAACAAAAATTAGACCCAAAAAGATTAAAAGGCAACTTTAGTTTAATGTTAGATGGCATACAAGACCCCGGCAATATGGGTACCATCATTCGTACTGCGGACTGGTTTGGCATGAAATACCTGATTTGCACTTTGGATACGGTAGAAGCATACAATCCAAAAGTGGTACAAGCCAGTATGGGATCCTTAGCTAGGGTCAAAGTAGTTTATACAGATTTGCTCCCATTCTTGGCAGAAAATCATATGGCAACTTATGCCACCGCTTTGAACGGGAAGTCAATTTATGAGACCAATTTTGGCGAAGAGGGGATTCTTATTTTGGGAAATGAAGGCAACGGAATCAGGCCTGAAATTTTAGAAAAGTGTGCCCATCACATCACCATTCCACGTTTCGGACATTCAGAATCTCTCAATGTTGCAGTAAGTGCCGGAATTTGTTGTTCAGAAATAAGAAGAAAAGCCCTTAACTTTAGTTGATAGAAATAATATTTTACTATTTTTGCAAGCCTTAAAACAAGGGTCGGATGGCCGAGTGGCTAGGCAGAGGTCTGCAAAACCTTTTACAGCGGTTCGAATCCGCTTCCGACCTCCAGNAAANAANTTTAAAAACTAAAAACAATGGGAGTAACTCGCTTAAAAAGAAAAGACAGAAGAAACAAAACAGTTTCTCGCTTAGAAGTTCAATTCTTAAAACTGGCTCACAATATTGAAACCGGTAGCCGTTCTAAAGAGAAAGCCAGCAGCCAGGTTGCAAAAAACAATGCTGTTTTGGCTCAGATTGCAGCTAAAGCCAAGTAATTGAAATATATTGGAATTTGCAGGGTTCGAAACCTGTAATTCTATTTTTTCCCGGTTGAGCAATTAACCGGGTTTTTTTATGCTTAATTGCTAAGAATTTGTTGATTGATGGCCTTGATCAGCCCGGGGCCTTCATATATAAAGCCTGTATATAGC
>Ga0063231_10000084_pt1 | contig 21519 bp, 20 predicted proteins | sample LauGreSu1BDMLBSD_2_FD_56231 | JGI IMG/M metagenome (GOLD analysis project Ga0063231, IMG submission 56231) | Freshwater lake microbial communities from Lake Michigan, USA - Su13.BD.MLB.SD v2 (version 2) | ecosystem: Environmental > Aquatic > Freshwater > Lake | place: Lake Michigan, USA...
AAAGAATCCTTCAGTTTTAGCGCCCTGTCCCCTATCACAAGACCAGCCACATTTCCGCGGATGTTGTCTATGTAGGACTCATCCTTGGCATCTATGAATTGAACTTTTTTCTTCCAATGCTTTTCAAACAAGATCTTGCACAGCATGACTGAGGTTCTTGACTGATAGTCTAACAACACGGTATCAATCTCCTCCATGGGCACCTCACTGAATACAGCCACTGAAGCTACTTCCCCCTCAGTTCCAATGCAATAGTCAGAAATGATTTGGTATTCGCCCAATGAAGGAAGTGCGCCAACTGGAATCAATCCGATGTCAATTTGATTTGACTGCAACAAGCGGACCAGATTGGCGGGATAGTCAAGCACCAGCTCAACTTCATTGCTCATTTGGCCATGTTCCAAACCAAACAGCAATGGCTTTGTATTCAAATAACTCACAGCACCTATCCTTATTTTCCTTTCCAAGATATTGACGTAATTTAGCCGCAAATTTACACCAATTAAGCCTTATAATGGAACTCAATACACTTACAGCCATTTCTCCTGTTGATGGCCGCTACCGTTCTCAGGTAGAGGTTCTGTCTGCCTATTTTTCAGAATTTGCACTAATGCAATACCGTTTAAGGGTTGAAACTGAATATTTCATTGCCCTTTCACAGAAAAAAATTTTTAAACTGAGCGCGGCCAATGCTAACAAGCTCAGAAAAATATACCTGGATTTCAGCCCTGAAACTGCCTTGGAAATTAAAAACCTGGAAAAGGTGACCAACCATGATGTGAAGGCGCTGGAATACTACATGAAAAAAGAACTGGAGAAACTTGAATTGGGTGATTTGAAAGAATTCATCCATTTCGGCCTCACCTCACAGGACGTGAACAATACGGCTGTGCCGATGATGTGGAAGGAGTCTCTTGAAAATGAATACCTGCCCGCCATCAGCAACCTCAGCCTATCGCTCAGGAAACTCGCCAACAGCTGGAAAAACATCCCCATGTTGGCCAGAACCCATGGACAGCCGGCATCTCCAACCAATCTTGGAAAAGAGATCATGGTATTTGTTGAGCGGATTGATGACCAGCTTAATTTGCTGAACCAGGTTCCCTATTCTTGCAAGTTTGGTGGTGCGACCGGTAATTTTAATGCGCATGTAGTGGCCTATCCCAAGACCAACTGGGTGAGGTTTGCCAATGCATTCTGTGAGAGCAAACTGGGCCTACAACGCCAGCAATACACCACACAAATTGAGCATTACGACCACTTGGCGGCTCATTTTGATGGCATCAAAAGGATCAATACCATCCTGATTGACCTTTGCAGGGATGTCTGGACCTATATTTCAATGGAATATTTCAGGCAAAAAACCAGGAAAGGGGAAGTTGGCTCTTCTGCTATGCCCCATAAGGTCAACCCCATCGATTTTGAAAATGCAGAAGGCAACCTCGGCATAGCCAATGCCCTTTTTGAACATTTTTCTGCCAAGCTCCCTATTTCAAGACTACAAAGAGACCTGACCGATTCAACCGTGATCCGAAACATCGGTATACCGCTGGCACATACCATGATTTCATTGAATTCTATCAACAAAGGTCTCTCAAAACTGGTCTTGAATGAAGATGCCATCAACGCAGACCTTGACAAGAATTGGGCTGTAGTCGCAGAGGCAATACAAACCATCCTCAGAAGAGAAAACTATCCAGCACCATACGAGGCTTTGAAGGAATTGACAAGAGGAAAATCAACCATAGACAAGAAAACAATCCATGCATTCATTGCCACGCTAAAAGTGAAAGCCACAGTCAAAGCGGAGCTGAAGCGGATTACACCTTTTAGCTATACGGGTTTAGGGGTATAGGGATGAGGGGAAAGGGATGATTGAATTATTTGTGAATCTCTGAACTGAAATGGAAGGTTTAGGGGTATAGGGATTAGGGGAAAGGGATGATTGAATTATTTGTGAATCTCTGAACTGAAATGGAATTGGATCCCTGGATTGTTGGCAATCTCAGTATTCAGGAACCAGTCGCTTTGAGCGAGATAAACCACATGGCCATCCTTGTCGATTACTGTGTTTGCCGTTTTGAACCGGGTGAATTCCTCCAGTTTTGACTTGTCCTCAGCCGTCAGCCAACAGGCCTTGTAAAAAGGCAATGAGTTAAACTGGACAGAGGCTCCATATTCCTGCAATAGCCTGTATTGAATCACTTCAAACTGAAGGTCTCCCACACAACCAATGATTTTCCTGTTGCCATTGTGTTGGGTGAACAGCTGAGCCACACCCTCATCTGTGAGCTGGTTCAGTCCTTTTTCAAGCTGCTTTGTTTTCATCGGATCCTTGTTCACCACCTCCTTGAAAATTTCAGGGGAGAAACTGGGTATCCCGGTAAAGTAAAAATTTTCCCCTTCGGTAAGCGTATCGCCAATCTTGAAATTTCCAGTATCAAACAAGCCCACTACATCGCCTGGATAGGCTGATTCAATTACATCTTTGTCACGGGCCAGAAAGCTATAAGGATTGCTGAACCGCACATCCCTGTCTAGGCGAACATGGTGAAAATATTTGTTCCGCTCAAACTTGCCAGAGCAAACCCTCAAGAATGCAATCCTGTCCCTGTGTTTGGGGTCAAGGTTGGCATGTATTTTGAAAATGAATCCGCTGAATTTATCTTCCTGTACATCCACTTGTCGGGCGGTGGTGTCGCGGCTCCTGGGTTCCGGAGAAATGCGAATGAAAGTATCCAGCAACTCTTTTACCCCAAAATTATTGATTGCACTGCCAAAGAAAACGGGTGCCTTGATGCCGCTCAGGTAAGCTTCATTGTCAAAATTGCCATACACCCCATCAATCAAAGATGCATCATCCCTGAGTTGATCCGCATCTTTTTCACCCACCAGGCTGTTCAACAATGGATCATCGAGGTTATCGATTTGAACACTGTCTTCTGCGGTCGCTTTCTGGTTGGCGTTGAAGAGCAGCAAACTTTTATCATAAAGGCTGTAGACCCCTTTGAAATCCTTTCCTGAATTAATGGGCCAGCTCAAGGGATGCAACAGGATCTTGAGTTCTTTTTCAATTTCATCCAGAAGGTCGAAAGGATCTTTACCATCGCGGTCAAGCTTATTGACAAAAACAATCACTGGTGTATCGCGCATGCGGCAGACCTCCATCAGCTTTCTGGTTTGCTCTTCTACCCCTTTCACACCATCGATCACCAACACAACACTGTCAACCGCTGTCAACGTACGGTAAGTATCTTCAGCAAAATCCTTGTGACCGGGAGTATCCAAGAGATTGATCAGCACTCCCCTGTACTCGAATGTCATTACCGAGGTGGCAACACTGATACCCCTTTGGCGTTCAATTTCCATGAAGTCACTGGTGGCNTGCTTNTTGATNTTGTTGCTTTTTACAGCACCTGCCGTTTGTATGGCCCCGCCAAAAAGGAGGAATTTCTCAGTCAAGGTCGTCTTTCCNGCATCCGGATGTGAGATGATGGCAAAAGTCCTGCGTTTGCTTATTTCGTTTTCGTACTTCATGGTTTCGAGTCAGCGAAGGTAAGACAAGAACATTCATTATTTTTGGACAATGGGAAGAAAACTGATACACCCGCTCAAATTGCCAGTAAAAACATCCAATGCCCTTTACACGGTTAAAAACTGGGTATTCATAACGCTGGGAGTTTTATCAGCGGGTTTTGGATTGAAAAGTTTTTTACTGCCCAATCATTTTATCGATGGCGGAGCCACCGGTATTTCCCTGTTGCTCACGCAAATCACCCAGCTACCCTTTTCTCTGATCATNGTGCTGATCAATCTTCCATTTTTAGCACTTGGCTACAAGCAATACGGCAAAAGCTTGTTNTGGTCTGCTTTTATCGCCATCATTGGGCTTTCNATGGCCGTAACCCTGATTCCTTACCCGGAGGTAACAGAAGACAAGTTGCTGGTGGCCAGTTTCGGAGGATTTTTCCTTGGAGCAGGCATAGGCATGGCCATGCGCGGTGGCGGAGTATTGGATGGAACAGAGATCCTGGCATTGACCCTGAGNAGGAGAATTTCAGCATCCATTGGAGACATCATCCTGGTTTTCAACATCATCATCTTTGGTTTCGCAGCCTATATCCTTGGCATCGAATCGGCGCTCTATTCCATTTTAACCTATCTCGTGGCATCAAAAGCCGTAGACTTTTTTGTTGAAGGGATTGAAGAGTATACTGCCATCACCATCGTGTCCAACCAGCATGCAGAGGAAATCAGCACCATGATCATTGAACAGTTTGGAAGAGGAATCACTACATACAAAGGATCCAAGGGGCATGGCAAAAAAGGAACCGTAAAAAGGGAAACAGACATCATTTATACCGTTGTAACCAGGCTGGAAGTGAGCAAGATCAAAAACGAGATACTTTCAATAGACCCTGACGTTTTCATGGTCATCAACAGCGTTAGGGAAATCCGAGGAGGAATGATCAAGAAACGTCCGTTGCANATGCATTGACGCCCGTTTGTCATGCGCAACATCCCTTCAGCATTTTTTACGCTTTCACTACTCCAAATCGAGTAAATTTGCAACATGAGGAAAACCTTTGAAATATTGTGGAACACCCTTAAACTTGCGGTGCAAGAGTTGGGAAAAAACAAATTGAGAACCTTCCTCTCCCTTTTTGGTGTTACCATTGGCATATTTTGCATCATTGGTGTTCTTGCAACCGTCAGCAGTTTAGAGAAAAATATTCAGGATGGTGTAAAATCACTTGGATCAAACACCATCTACATAGACAAATGGGATTACCAAGGAGGCGCAGAATATCCATGGTGGAAATATGTGAACCGCCCCAGCCCCAAACTTATTGAAACCAAATTGCTAAGGGAAAAAATCAGTGCAGACATCAACATTGTCTTCAATTTTACCGCCCAGTCCTTTATAGAATTTGACAACAACAAATTGGATGGCATCAATTACCATGGCATCACAGAGGAGTTTGACAAAATTCAACCCATCGACATTCAATATGGCAGGTACCTCAACCAAATGGAATTTGATTACGGAAGCCCCAGCATCATCATTGGATATGACAATGCAGAAAAGCTATTTGGGAATCCAGAAAAGGCAGTTGGAAAAGAGGTGGACCTGCGGAACAAAAAAGCAGTCATTGTAGGTGTGATCCGAAAGCAGGGTAAAAGTTTCATCGANGGCTGGCAATTCGACCAAAGTATTGTGCTTTCATACCGCTTCATGAAACAAATGTTGTTCAACGAAAGGTTCAACAATCCCAAAATCATTGTGAAGGGACCAGAAAACATGAGCACAGATGCGTTGAAGGATGAGCTCAAGGGTGCAATGCGGTCCATTCATCGCCTGGGCCCGGTAGAAGAAGATGATTTTGCGCTCAATGCCATTAGCGATTTCAGCAAAGCCGTCAGCTCGCTTTTCGGAAGCATCAACCTNGGCGGATGGATGATTGGGCTTCTGAGTCTGATTGTAGGTGCTTTTGGTATTGCCAACATCATGTTTGTAACCGTGAGGGAAAGAACGCCCATTATCGGTCTTAAAAAAGCAATTGGTGCCAAGAAAAGAACCATACTGATTGAATTTCTATTGGAAAGTGCACTGATCTGCATCATTGGCGGCTTGATTGGCATTGTCTTGGTTGTTGTCATGTCACAAATCCTGAGCACTGCATTTAATTTCCCCATCTTCGTATCCGCCAATATTTTGGCTTTGGCGATTGCCATTTGCGTCAGCATTGGAGTATTGGCAGGCATTATCCCAGCCATGATTGCTGCAAAAATGGACCCTGTTGTGGCCATTCGATCAAAATAAGGCCAGGAACAACTACCTACTAACCCGTATAGCTACTACATTACTATAAAGGCTTAAAGCTTAAACAATATTAATTTTACATAATAAATCGGCAATAAAAAGTTGAAATCTGTTACCCCCATCTTTTTTCAATAATACATTTGAGTTGATTTAGATACAACCCCAATTCAACTTGTTTAAATGTCTACAATGCCAAAGCCAATCACCCAAAAATCACAACTTTCTGGAATTGTGCTGATATCATTCATTGTGCTTGGCACTTCTACGCTCTTCAGCCTGTCAAAAGAAGAAAGTACTGAAATATCCAACCCTTGTACAAACGAGATAGAAGGGAAAATTTCAATACTCCCATTTAACAAGCACCAACTCGTTGTTGTAGACAAAAAAGGCAATCATTATTTTCCGGTTATTGCTGGTGAAAATGCTATTATGATAGAAACAATATCAGCAAGAATCTGCTACGATAAAATTGATGCATCAAACCCCAACCACAAGATCATATACGTTGAAAAGGTAGTCTTCTTACCTTCGCGGAATGAAAAGAGGTGAGCACACCTATATTTTGGGCATTGAATCTTCCTGCGACGAGACCTCTGCGTCCGTTTGCCATAATGGAAAAATACTTTCAAANATCATTGCCACACAGGCAGTCCACACTCAGTATGGCGGCGTAGTACCAGAATTGGCCAGCCGTGCCCATATGCAGAACATTGTTCCTGTTGTTGACCAGGCCATTGTTGATGCAGGCATTACCCTCGATCAACTCGATGCGATAGCCTTTACAAGCTCTCCAGGATTGATTGGTGCACTATTGGTGGGCACAGGCTTTGCAAAATCACTTGCGCTTTCACTAAATATTCCTTTGATTGCAGTTCACCACATGCAAGCCCATGTATTGTCTAATCTGATTGCAGACCCTCAACCGGAATTCCCATTTCTATGCCTGACAGTCAGTGGAGGACATACGCAGATTGTGCTTTGCAAGGATGCACTGAACATGGAAATCTTGGGCGAAACACTTGATGATGCAGCCGGTGAAGCATTCGACAAGACTGCAAAAATACTAGGCCTTCCCTACCCTGGTGGGCCTTTGATTGATCGATACGCCAAGGAAGGAGCTCCTAAAAAATTCCATTTCCCTGAACCGCAAATCGAAGGACTGAATTTCAGTTTCAGCGGTGTCAAAACCTCCATCCTCTATTTCTTGCAAAAGCAATTGAAGACTGATCCAGATTTTATCAGCAAGCATTTGCCTGACATCTGCGCGTCTGCCCAGTACTGCATTGTCAACATCCTCTTGCAGAAACTCAAAAAAGCCAGCCTTCAGACCGGTATCAAAACCATCTGTCTTGCAGGCGGGGTCTCTGCTAACAAAGGACTAAGGAACTCAATACAAGAAATGGCGGAAAAATACCATTGGAAATTGTTCATCCCTGAAATGGAATACTGCACAGACAATGCCGCAATGATTGCCGTTACAGGATATCATAAATTTCTGGCAGGGTTCAGCAGTCCTCTCACCGTCTCTGCATCAGCAAGAGCTACTTGGTAAACTTTTGATCATCATGGGAAATTCCTTTTTCAGGTTCAAGCAGTTTACCATACATCAAGACAATTGTGCAATGAAGGTTACCACCGATGCCTGCCTTTTTGGTGCATGGGTTAATGCTAAAATACAGTCAACAGAAAACTTGTTGGATATTGGTGCTGGCACTGGCCTGCTCTCCCTGATGCTTTCGCAGAACAGGTCAGTCAAAGTTGATGCTATTGAAATTGAATCTACCTGCCATGATCAGCTGTGCCAGAACATAATTGAATCTCCCTTTAACAGCAGCATCAATCCGATACTTGGCGACATCAAAGACTGGGAGACAAACACACTGTACCAGACAGTAATATCCAACCCTCCATTTTACGAAAAACAACTCAGGTCTGACGAGGCGGGTGTTAATTTGGCAAGGCATTCGGACGGACTTACCCTCTTTGCACTGTTTACCCAGGCAAAGAGGCTGATGAGCAGCCAAGGTTTTTTTTATGTGTTGATGCCCTATTACAGAAAGGCAGAGTGCCTGGACATGGCGTCAACATTTGATCTTATCCCGCATTGCATTGCAGACGTAAAACAGAGTCCATTTCATGATCCATTCAGGGTGATGATTCAATTTTCTNNGACAAAATGCAATACCGAAACAGAGACCATCACCATCAAAAAAAATGCATCAGACTATNCTGATGCATTCAAAGAATTGTTAGCGCCGTATTATTTGAACCTTTAGGCTATTTGCCTCTTCCCCAACCCAACCAGTCATTGGCATTTGCATATATCATGAGACCGAAAAGGATCACCATACCCACGATTTGTGCGTATTCCAAAAACTTCTCATTGGGCTTCTTGCCAGTGATCATTTCAATCAAGGTAAACACTACATGTCCGCCATCCAATGCTGGGATGGGCAGGAGATTCATGAACGCAAGAACGATGGAGAAAAATGCTGTAATGTTCCAGAAGGCTTCCCAATCCCACCCATATTTGGGGAAAATAGATCCCATGGACTTGAATCCACCCAAGCCTTTATAGGCACCTGTAGAAGGATTAAGGATTTTTTTGAACTGGGCAATATAGAAACTGAGTTTATCAAAAGTTTTGCTCACGCCCGCCGGGAATGAGGCAAAGAAACTGAACTTTCTTGTTTCAAATTGATAGAGCCCCTGATGCTGCATCTCGTCCATGCTGGGAACTGCGGGAAAAAAGCCAATAGAAGTATCGGCACTTACCACTGTATTGATAACCATTTCATTGCCATTGCGCAGTACATGCAGCGCAATGCTGTCTCCAGCCCTGTTTAAAACGGCAGGTTTTATTTGGTCAAAAAAATCAATCTTCATGGAGTCAATGCCAATGATTTTATCCTTGGTCAACAATCCATTTTTGGCAGCGGGTGTGCCAATAACAACTTCGCCTACAATACAAGGCACACGGGGCATCAGCAAGACAGACCGCTTTCCTTTCTCAACAATTTTTTCAATGAAATTAACCGGTATAGCAAGGTCTTTCACTTCCCCATTGCGATCAATTGTCATCTTCTCGCCGAGCAACATGGCGGCATTGAGGTCTTCAAAATATTTGACAGGCTCGCTGTTGACAGAGAGGATCTTGTCTCCAGTTTTCAGCCCCACTTCATTGACAACAGTGTCCACCACCCATACGCCATTGGTGAGGCTTTGGTTGGGCAATTTGGTTTCGCCCCAAGTAAACAGGATCATGGCATAAATGAAAAATGCAAGCAATACATTGACCGTTACACCACCAATCATGATGATCAGGCGCTGCCAGGCTGGNTTGCTGCGAAACTCCCAGGACTGTGCTGGCTGTTTCAGCTGTTCCTTGTCCATGCTTTCATCAATCATGCCAGCAATTTTGACGTAGCCACCCAAGGGCAACCAGCCAATCCCGTATTCAGTTTCACCTTTTTTCTTTTTGAAAAGCGAAAACCAGGGATCAAAAAAAAGATAGAATTTGTCTACCCTGCATCCGAAGATTTTGGCAGGAATAAAATGGCCCAGTTCATGAAGAATAACCAGTATCGAAAGGGAGAGAATCAGTTGCCCGGCCTGTAATCCAACTGCGCTCCAATTAATATCCAACAGCACGTTTAGGTTCATTGTAAAAGATTAGGATGTAAATATAAAGAATAAAGGCAGGGAAGACAACTGAAAAGGGACAAGTGGAGCAACCAGCTTATAGATTGATCAAAGTGGCTGCAAAATTCCTGGCTTCCCCATCGCTATCAAAATACTCTTGCAAGGTTGGCTTTTCAATGAAGGGTACATTGGCCATGGTCTGTTCAATTACTTCTGTCATGTCAAGAAAACCAAGCCTGTTTTTGAGAAAGCCATACACAGCCAGTTCGTTGGCAGCATTGAGGATACATGGCATGTTGCCCCCTTTGTGTAATGCTGAAATGGCAAGCCCCAGGTTTCTGAATGTTTTATAGTCGGGAGGGTCAAAACTCAAGGTTGCAGACTTGGCGAAATTGAACCGGGGAAAATCATTGGGAATCCTTCGTGGATAAGCCATAGCATACTGAATGGGCAATTTCATGTCTGGAAGACCCATCTGGGCTTTGATGCTGTTGTCTTTGAACTGCACCATGCTGTGGATGATGCTCTGCGGATGGATAACAACCTCAATTTGTGATGGCTCCAGATTGAAAAGCCATTTGGCTTCAATCATCTCCAGACCTTTGTTCATCAATGTTGATGAGTCAATCGAAATCTTGGCCCCCATGCTCCAGTTCGGATGAGCAATGGCATGTTCCCTTTTGACATTCACCAAGTAGTTGGGCTTTCTGCCTATGAATGGACCACCAGAGGCGGTAAGGATGATTTTTTCGATGGGATTGGAAGCCTCTCCAACAAGACATTGGAAAATAGCTGAGTGCTCTGAATCGACGGGGATGATGGCAACGCCTTTTTGTGCTGCAAATGCCATTACCACATCACCAGCAACAACCAGCGTCTCTTTGTTGGCCAATGCAATATCTTTTCCAGTTTCAATGGCTTTTAGCGTGGGCTTCAATCCCGCAAAACCAACAATAGCAGCCATCATCAGGTCAAAACAGTCCATTGAAGCTGCTTCTTCAAGTGCTGCTTCACCTGCCAAGACCATGATGCCTTTGGGTGCAAGGGCCTCTTTTACCAATGCATATTTTGAAGATTGGGTGATGACTACAACAGCAGGCAAAAATTCTAAGGCCTGTTCTATCAACAACTCATGGTTGGAATGGGCGGTAAGCACGGTGGCTGAAAAAAGGGAGGGATTGGCCCTGATGACCTCAAGCGTTTGCTTACCAATTGAACCAGTAGAACCAAAAAGCCCCACCCGCTTCAACGAAGGCGGATTGATTCCTTCAGCATCAAACTGGTCTGAGAAGTCGAATTCCATCCGGTAAATTTATAGGTTGTTGGCCAACTTTTCAAGTTCTGAAGCAATCTTCCTGTCATTGCTCAATCTAGGTACCTTGTTCTGACCACCCAGTTTCCCTTGAGAGCGCATATAATCAATGAAGGCATTTTTCTTGAGTGGGGTAATGACCAATGGTTTCAGGATATTGCCGCGGATCAAATCATCGTAATAAATATTTTTCGAACGCATGTGCTGGTCAACCTCAGCAGAGAATGCAGCAAGGTCTTGCGGATCTTCTTCAAATTCAACAAACCACTCGTGGTATGATTTGCCTTGGTCTTGCGTAACCATAGGAGCCACCGTAAACTCAACCACCCGAATTCCTTTTTCATTGGCCGCTTTCATGAGGCTGTATTCCACTTCCTCGCCAATCACATGTTCACCAAATGCTGATATGAAATGCTTGATGCGACCAGAAACAATGATTCTGTAAGGGTCAAGGGAAACAAATTTTACGGTATCACCAATGTTGTACCCCCAGAGACCGGCATTGTTGTTGATGATCAGTGCATAGTTCTCTCCAATCTTACATCCTTCAAGGAAAGCCTTGTGGGATTGTCATTGAAAATTTCGCCGGCAGGGATGAACTCAAAAAAGATGCCTGAATTGGTATTGAGCAAAAGCCCCTCCTCTTCCCTGGTGTCCTGAAACGCAAAAAATCCTTCAGAGGCTGGAAAGGTTTCTATGGTATCCACTTTACGACCGATGCTTTCCATGAGCTTGGAGCGATAAGGGCTGAAATTGACGCCACCATGCACCAATACACTGAACTCAGGAAACAGGTCTCCGATTTTTTTGCCTGTCTTTTCCATCAACCGGTCAAAATACATCTGCATCCATGGTGGGATGCCGCTGATCAGTGTCATGTTGCGGGCAACCGTTTCCTCAACAATTTTTTCCAGCTTGGATTCCCAGTCTTCGATACAGTTGGTTTCAAAACTAGGGAGCTGGTTTTTTTTCAGGTAACTGGGAATATGGTGGTTAACGATACCGCTAAGCCTGCCTGTTGGAATTCCCCCAATCCGGTCCAGTGTTGGTGANCCGGAAAGGAAGATCATGTTGCCATTGGCAAAATCTGCATTGCCTGANGTGGCTATATAACAAAGCAAGGCATTTCTGGCAGTGCCGATATGGTTAGGGATAGAATCTGNTGTGATTGGNATGTATTTGGCCCCAGAGGTCGTACCCGAGGTCTTGGCAAGGTAAATGGGCTTGCCTGGCCATAAAATATTGACTCTGCCCCTCTTTGATTTTAGCAATATAGGGGCTTAGTTTTTCATAATCTCTGATCGGAACAGCTTGTATAAAAGATTGGTGATCAGTTACTTCAGCAAGATGATGTTCTTTCCCAAACGCAGCAAGCTTCCCTTTTTTTACCAATGCCGCCAGGATGTTTTCCTGATCCTCCAAAGCAGAGCGCATGGATTTTTGAACTTTTTTATAGACGATATTTGCAAAAGGCTTGGCCAGATACGATTTGATCTTCATATTGAATCATTCGTGGGAGTAACAAAGATAGGCTCCCCCACCCAAACCAATAGAAATAGCTCCCAAGAAATTTTAGTTTTAAAATTGGGGGAAAATTAAATTATGCTTACCTTCGCACTCCTAAATTTTGAATTATCATGTTTGCAATTGTAAAAATAGCAGGTCACCAGTACAAGGTTGAAGCCGGACAGCAGCTGTATGTTTCCCATATTGAGGGAAGTGTAGGCGACAAGATTGAAATCCCAGAGGTTTTGCTTGTTGACAACGATGGAAAACTTTCCGTTGGAAAGGATGTAACAGTAAAAGTCAGTGCTGAAATCCTCAGTGAGGTTCAGGGTGACAAAGTGATTGCATTCAAAATGAAGAGAAGGAAGGGTTTCCGTAAAAAAATCGGTCACCGCAAATTGTATACCAAGCTCAGGATTGAAAGCATCGCCTAATCAATTTAAAAGTCATCATTTAAAAAACAAGCGTCATGGCACATAAGAAAGGTGAAGGTAGCGTTAAGAACGGTCGCGATTCACACAGCAAAAGACTTGGCATCAAGATCTTTGGTGGTCAACCAGCTATTTCAGGAAATATCATTTTGCGTCAGCGTGGTACACAATATCATCCTGGTAAGAATGTTGGTGTTGGCAAAGACTGGACTATTTTCGCAACATCTGATGGTGTTGTTGAATTCAGGAAATCAAAGAACAACAAGACATTTGTATCCATTGAACCTGTTGTAACTGCCGGATAATCATTGCTTAAAATAATTTTTTTTGCATATTAGAAAAACTGTTTATACTTTTACTACGTTAAACATTTTCTAAACCATTAAATTCTAAACAAAATGGCAACTGCAAAAAAAGCTGCACCTAAGAAGGCTGCAAAGAAAGCTGCTCCTAAGAAAGCTGCTAAAGCTGCTCCTAAGAAGGCTGCAAAGAAAGCTGCTCCTAAGAAAGCCGCTAAAGCTGCTCCAAAGAAAGCTGCTCCTAAAAAAGCTGCTAAAGCTGCTCCTAAGAAAGCCGCTCCTAAGAAAGCTGCTAAAGCTGCTCCTAAGAAAGCTGCTCCTAAAAAAGCTGCTAAGGCTGCTCCGAAGAAAGCTGCAAAGTAATCTTCCAACAGTCAAAAGTATAGAGTCCCGCTTCGTGCGGGACTTTTTTTTGTCAAAGATCAACTGCACATCATGCCAGACAATTATGCTATTGCCGACCAATTCAGTCTCCTGAGCAAACTGATGGATATTCACCAGGAAAACAGCTTCAAATCAAAGTCATACGCAAGCGCCGCATTTTCCATTGAAAAATTACCCCTGCAGCTTGAAGCAATCCCCAGGGAACAAATCGCGTCCCTAAAAGGAATTGGAGACTCTACCGCCAGGAAAATCATTGAAATACTGGAAACAGGCAAGCTATTGGCATTGGAAGAATTGATTGCAAAAACGCCTGAAGGCGTGTTAGAGATGATGCAGATTAAAGGCATTGGCCCAAAAAAGATCTCTACCATCTGGAAGGAAATGGGCATTGAAGGGCTTGGGGAACTGCTTTATGCATGCAATGAAAACAGGTTGCTGCTCTACAAGGGCTTTGGAGAGAAAACACAGAAAAATGTAAAGGAAGCGATAGAGTTTTATTTCCGGCACCAAGGACATTTTCTTTATGCAGACATAGAAGCCTATGCATTGCACATGCAGGAAGTATTGTCATCACAATTCAAGGAAAACACATTTCTGCTTTGCGGAGATTTTGTTCGTCAAATGCCAACCCTAGAAAAACTTTGCTGGGTGACGGATTGCAACGATCAAACGCTTATCTCATTCCTCAAAGAAAATGGATTTGAGGCAACCCCTTTTGCGGATGATGTGCTGCATGCAAAGGGAATTGAAAACGTATTGCTGGAGTTCCGAATTTCTCCAACAGATCAACTCCAAAAAAGGAGTTTCATCCTCAATGGTGCTGAGGCATTTGTCAATGAATGGTTGAACAAATACCCCACTTCATTGGATGACATCCAATCAGATCTGGATGCGTTCACAGCTGCATCCATCCACTATATTCCATCTTTCCTTAGAGAAGACCCTGCCATCATTGAAAAAGCAATCAACGGCCCTGTGGTGGACATTATACAACCAACAGACATCAAATCCATCATCCACAGCCACAGTGATTGGAGTGATGGAACCAATACCATAGAGGAAATGGCCAAGGCCTGCATCGATAAAGGTTTTGAGTACCTGGTCATCAGCGACCACAGCAAATCCGCTTTCTATGCCAATGGCCTGACGGAAGAAAGGGTGAAAGCGCAACACCAATACATTGATGAATTGAATAGAAAATATGCTCCGTTCAAGATTTTCAAGAGCATTGAGAGCGACATCCTCAACGATGGATCACTTGATTATTCCGACAATCTGCTCAGCACATTTGACCTTGTCATTGCCTCAGTTCACTCCAACCTGAAAATGAATGAGGAGAAGGCCATGCAGCGGGTGATGGCGGCCATTGAGAATCCTTTCACCACCATCCTTGGACATCCAACAGGAAGGCTGCTGTTGAGTAGAAAAGGCTATCCACTTGATCACGAGAGGATCATTGATGCCTGCATTGCCAACAAGGTGGTGATTGAGATCAATGCCCATCCTCGCAGACTTGACCTTGACTGGACCTGGGTGGCCAGGGCACAGGAAAAAGGCGCACTCCTCTCCATCAATCCAGATGCGCACAATGTTGAGGGGTACAATGATATCCGCTATGGAACACTGGCGGCACAGAAAGGTGGATTGAAGAATGAAAACAATCTCTCCAGTTTCAGCCTCCCGGATTTCGAAGCCTATTTGAGGAAATAACGGATCATTTTTTTTTCACTTCATTCCAGATCTCATCCATTTGCTGCAGGTTCAGGTCGGTCATGCGCTGGCCTTTCTCTGCAACAATTTTTTCCATTGATTGAAACCTGTTCAGGAATTTTTTATTGGTTTTGGCCAAAGCATTGTCTGGATCAATGTTCAGGAACCTGGCATAGTTGATGACAGAAAACAACAGGTCACCAATCTCATCTTCTATTTTTGTTGTTTGCTGTTCAACCTCTACCCTCACCTCTTCCATTTCCTCCTTCACTTTTTCCCAAACTTGTTCTTTGTTCTCCCATTCAAAGCCCACCTGTTTGGCTTTTTCCTGAATCCGCATGGCCTGTACCATCGGCGGCAAAGACCTTGGAACCCCACTCATCACTGATGTTTTGCCTTCTTTGAGTTTTAAATTTTCCCAGTTTCTTTTCACTTCTTCTTCATCCTTCACCACCACATCACCGTAAATGTGGGGATGCCTGAATATCAGTTTATCGCAAATTCCATTGATGACATCCTCAAAGCTGAACTGTTTTTGTTCGGATCCAATCTTGGTATAAAAAATAATGTGAAGGAGTATATCTCCCAACTCCTCCTGAATACCTTTCCAGTTCTCATCGGTGATTACATCTGCCAATTCGTGACATTCTTCAATTGTCAATTGTCTGAGGGTATGGATGGTTTGCTTGCGGTCCCATGGGCATTGCTCACGCAATTCATCCATTATTTTCTCCAATCTTTCGATGGCGTGATTGCTCATTTGTTTTTGTATTTTTTTGAAAGGTCAAGCAACTCAATATTTTTAAAATCAATTTCCTGGCCCTCGCTCTGTAAAGCGATGAATCCCTTTTTCAACAGTTTGCCATCAATCTTAATGGCAGGATTATACCCATTAGCAACCCCTCCACCGATCTGTGGATTGGTATATTGCAATACGGTATCACCATTGATCAGGTGTGTCACCAAGGAGTCTCCCAAGACAATCAATTCAGCATGCACCCACTGGTCTCCATAATATGTTTTGGAGGAAGAGCTGATGCAATGCCTTGGATCTTTCTTGCCTTGAAAGAAAACATCTGTACCGGGGGAACACATGTTTCCTGTTGGTCTTGATACACCATCTTCCAATCCGCCCAATACCTGAAACTCAACAGAAATGGGCCAATCCTGTTCCTTGAGTATGGTTTTGGGATCCTGAGAATGATACATCACACCAGAATTGATCTTGGTATAAGATGGGGCATCAGCGCGCCAGATTCCTGTAAACCGGTAATCAAACCTCAGTTTAAAATAGGAAAAAGGCTTGTTATAAAAAAGATGCCCATAGCGGTTGTTGAACTGTTCATACTGGTCGTAGCGGACTTTAATCATCCCATCTTCAGCTCGGAATGTATTGCCATAATTATCGCCCACCTCATGATGGAAAATCTTTACCGTCCAGTTGCTGATGTCTTTTCCGTTGAAAAGTTTAATCCATTTTTCTTTTGGGGGAAAGCTGAAGGAAAAGAATAAAATGGCAATGATGATCAGGCTAATGAATCTGCGCATGTGGAAAAAATATGGGGTGGAAGATACGGAGGAATCAATTAAATTATAGTTTTGACTTGTTTTTAGACATACCTACAGTTTTCCCTGGAGATGTTGATAATTATAATTAAATTCAAGAATAGTAAATTTTAATTTCAATTACCAATGGGAAAATTTTGGCATCATATACTGCATTGTTTCAGGAATTCATATTGGGGTTCCCTCATCATTATTCTACTATGCTTTTCAATAGGATTGCAAGCACAAAATCGTCCCAATGTCATTTTCATACTTACTGATCAATGGAGATCTACTGCTTTTGGTTTTGCAGGCGATACCCAGGTAAAAACGCCCTACATTGATCAATTCTCAAAAGAGTCTGTTATTTTCAAGAACTGTGTATCTGTTATGCCCATTTGCACTCCCTATAGGGCTGCGTTGATGACCGGAAGATTTCCGACTTCTACAGGAATGTTCATGAATGATCTTTATCTGCCGGAAAAGGAATTGTGCATGGCTGAAATTTTTAAAAAGCAAGGCTATGCCACTGCTTTTTATGGAAAGTGGCATCTTGACGGGCATGGGCGACTGAACAATGTGCAACCTTTCAGAAGGCAGGGATTTGACTATTGGAAAGGCATCGAATGTACACATGACTATAACAAAATGCCCTATTTTGAAAACAATGATCTGAATGTTAAATACTGGNACAAATACTCAGCTTTCGCTATTGTGGATGATGCGGCCAACTACCTTGAACAGGCNTCAAAAAGCGATAATCCTTTTTTGCTTTTCCTTTCAATTGAATCACCTCATTTTTCCCAGCACACAGCACCCAAGCAGTACCAGGACATGTATCCCAAAGAAAAACTGGTGTTGAGCCCCAATGTGATCGACAATAAATTTCCGAATCTCAGGGAAAATCTTAAACAGTATTATGCTCATTGCACCGCAACGGATGAGGCTATTGGTAATTTGATAAGCAAAATCAAGTCCCTTGGTTTATATGACAACTCCATCATCATTTTATCAGCTGANCATGGTGAAATGATGGGATCACATGGTGTCAGGCCACACGAAAAGCAAATTTCCTGGGATGAGTCAGTCAAAACCCCTTTTTTGATCCGCTATCCNGGAATCGGAAACAATGCCGGTANGCTGACCCATACCCCTATCACCACACCGGATGTATTGCCTACCATGTTGTCATTGGCAGGTCTTTCGATACCGCAAACCATTGAAGGCAGGGACATCTCTTCATCGATAAAAAACCCCACCCGGGTAAACAACAGAGCAGCCTTGTACATGAATGTATACCCCACTGCTCCAACTCCCTTCACAGAATACAGGGCCATCAAGACCAATCGTTACACGTATGTGAAAACCCCGGACAAACCATTGATGTTGTTTGATCACGTAACCGATTCTTTGGAACTCAACAATCTCATAAACAACAGCAATTACGCCCGGGTAAAGAAAAAAATGGATCGCTTGATGCAAAAGGAACTGAAGTCAATAGGCGACGAGAATTTCAAACCATCCGAGTATTATCTCAATAAATTTGGCTTAACGGAAATGGGTATCAAGCGTGGAGACATTATCAATACCTCAGGCAATCTCGGAAAGGTGTATACTCCCAAATCTGATTAAATGAAAGGACCCTGCAACGTATCTTTTATTTTATTGTCCCTGCTCACTTTGTTTTCATTAAAAGGGTTTTCTTCTCATCCTCCTTTGAGTGGTGTCAAAAAGGGGAAAGCAAGACCCAATATCCTGATCATTACAGTTGATGACATGACCTACAATTCAGTAGGAGCTTTTGGATCTACAATACCGGGAATTACTCCCAACATTGATGCACTTGCCAGGAGAGGAATGAAGCTTACAAGAGGCTTCATCAATACTGCCGTTTGCCAACCTTCCCGCCAAACAATACTTACCGGACTCTATCCCCATAACAATGGTTCTGAAGGGCTAGAACCCATGAGCATTGATGTAGTTACCCTTCCGGAAAAATTAAAAAAAGCAGGATATACCAACGGAGTACTTGGAAAGGAAATTCACTATCAACCCATGNAAAAATTTCAATGGGATTANATTCCNTTTGTCACCGAAAAAGATTCAACATGGAGAAAGGGAAACGGGAGAATTCCTTCTCTTTTTTACGATTATGCCATGACATTCTTTAGGATGTCACAAAAAAACAATGAACCTTTTTTTCTGGTTGCCAACTCCCAGGATCCACACAGGCCATTTGNAGGCACTGAAGAAGACCTTAAGTCATTTGAGNATAATCCTCTCGGCCAAACNCGTCAATTTAAACCTGATGAAATTGACGTGCCGGCATTCTTACCTGATATACCTGATGTCAGAAAAGAAATGGCAGAATATTACAGTTCCGTTTACAGGGCTGATCTTTCTATTGGCGGAATATTAAAGGCCTTATCAGAAAGCGGCATGGCCGATAATACACTCATCGTATTCATGAGTGACAATGGGTCAGCTTTTCCATACGGGAAATCTCAGTGTTATTATAACAGCAACAGAACACCTCTCATTGTTGCATGGCCGGGTGTTGTCAAGCCAGGTACAGTTGATTCCACTCATGCAGTATCAGGCATCGATCTGATGCCTACCATTCTTGAGGCTGTCCAGCTTCCTCAGGAAACGAATCTAGATGGGAAAAGTTATTTGCCCATTTTATTGGGCAAAAAGCAAAAAAACAAAAACCATGTCTACACGACCTACTATCAGATTTTTGCCAAAATAAGGTATCCGATGAGAAGTGTTTTGAATGATCGCTTTAGCTATATATATAACTTCTGGGCTGATGGCAAAACCAGTATGACGGGAGATGCAACAGGAGGGCTTACCTGGAAAGCCATGCTGGCTGCGGCCAAAACTGATTCTGCTATTGCCACGCGTGTGAATTTCTACAAGTACAGGACACCAGAAGAACTTTACGATTATAAAAATGATCCAGATGCACTTCATAACCTGATCGATGATCCAGCGTATCAACAGGAAATAAAAAAGCTGCGAAAGCAAATGCTTAAGCTAATGATACAATACAAGGATCCAGCCTACGAAACATATCGGGATAGAAACAAAAAAGATGTGATCAGTGACTTTATGAAACTGCAAAAAGAAAAAGCCAAAAACACAGGAAAGAACATTTTATTTTAGCATGTAACTTAATCTTTTTCTTTACAATCCTGGAGGAACAAAAGCAATCTTGGATGCAGTCAAATGTGAAACCAATTTATTTTTTAATTCTTCAATCACATCTTTATACTTATTTTCTTTAATCAGATTGTATTTTTCTCCGGGATCTGATTTTAGATCAGAAAAAACCTCCCTTGGAAGTTCACCATGCTTATCATCAAGCTGGTATTTATAGCGGCCACTATGGATCAGGTATCCAAGTTGACTTTCAATAAAAAGTTCAGTTCGCCAGTTCTTTACTTTTTTTTCATTCAGCAATGGCACCAAAGACTTTCCCTGAAGCCCTTTGGGTGGCTGTATCTGTGCAAGTTCACAAAGTGTAGGGAGAATATCCAGTCCGTTGCTGACCAGGTGTTGGTTATCGACTTTCCCTTTGTTTTTCAATCCAGTGTAAGAAATGATAAACGGCACCCTTGCTGATTCCTCATAAAATACAGTTTTGTGTTCCAGCTTATGAGCACCATCCATTTCTCCATGATCTGCTGTAAATAAAATGATGGTATTTTCCCTTAGTCCTGATCGATCAAGCGCACCCAATATCTGCCCAATAAGTACATCCACTTTTTCTGTAAGTCGCGCATATGCCCACCGGTGTAACCTCCAGTCTTCCTCCGTCCAGCTATCCCGAACCACTTTTCTAAAGTTTCGAAGCGTGATCAGGCTGTCTACAGAATAGCTTTCACCGATCATGGGTTGATGGTTATCCGGTAGTGGCGGGCAATATTTTTTGAAAAACTCATTTTTTGAAATGCCTTCTGGGATTTTTTTGGCCTCAAAAAGATCTGGCGGTGTAGCCTTTGCTTCATTGCCTTCAGGGTCTCCAAAACTGATGGCATCGAAACAAATATCATGAGGATTAATCAATGATGCAAAAAGCAGGAAGGGTTTGCTTTCGGGTTTTCTGTTCATGAGAAAATCAGATACATTCAATGCTAGATTTTCTCTGTCATTTCTTGTGATGACATTGTAGCCCCAATTTGTTGCATTGGGCCCTTCAATTGGAACGTGAAATTTACCTCCGTAATAAGTATCGTATCCGGCATTCCGGAATGTATGGCCCAATGAACGTGAATACAAACCTTCAATGAGTGATTTTCGTTCCGAAGTGATGTTGTATGCATTTTCCCTGATGCCGGCAGCTGAAGCCAAAAGTCCAGTTTGTATCGAAAAACGGGATGGCATGCAAACGGGATTAGTTACATATGCTTTCTCAAAACGAATCCCGCCAGCTGAAAGCGCATCGAGTGATGGTGTCTTCAGCCATTTATTACCTGTACAGGATAACATTGTAGCACTGTGCTGATCAGTCATGATGATCAGTATGTTCGGACTTTTATGTGGATTGTTTATGGCTCCTGTTGATACTGTATACTGAGCCTTGGTGGAACTTATGGCCAATAACACAGCTGCGGTGAAAGTATAGATTAAGGATTGCATATTACTTGAACAAAAGAGGTTAAACTTTAAATCAGATCATCAAAAAGGGGGGCTTCACATTGATCCTGTCTTGAATTTAAGCCTGAATGTTTATTTATTCAGATATTTTTTTGTGCCCAAGACTTGCCTTTGGCAGACAAGATGGAGTATTTGCAGTGATGTAGGATGTTTTGCGGGGGGGGCTACAAACGCCCTTCCCTCGCCTTCGGCGATCTGGCAGGA
>Ga0063231_10000088_pt1 | contig 21106 bp, 26 predicted proteins | sample LauGreSu1BDMLBSD_2_FD_56231 | JGI IMG/M metagenome (GOLD analysis project Ga0063231, IMG submission 56231) | Freshwater lake microbial communities from Lake Michigan, USA - Su13.BD.MLB.SD v2 (version 2) | ecosystem: Environmental > Aquatic > Freshwater > Lake | place: Lake Michigan, USA...
GTCAAAAAAATGAAAAATAAAATGTGGGATGTCCCCAAAACGCCGATTCTTGTTTTCGGAAAATCACTTTCCCCGTTTTTGGGGGGTGCAACGGTCCGAAAATAAAATGTGGGATGTCCCAAAAACACCGATTCTTGTTTTCGGAAAATCACTTTCCCCGTTTTCAGGGGGTGCAACGGTCCGAAAATATTTGTGCGGATGTCCCAAAAACACCGATTCTTGTTTTCGGAAAATCACTTTCCCCGTTTTCAGGGGGTGCAACGGTCCAAAATGCACCTTTTGGGCCCAAAAACGACCCAAAAATGAAAAATAAAATGTTGGATGTCCCAAAAACGCCCAACCTTGTTTTCGGAAAATCACTTTCCCCGTTTTTGGGGGGTGCAACAAAATATATTAAAAACATACATTACATCCGACGCATAAACCCGACACGTATTATGCTCACAAAATTTTCACGCACCGCTCGTCGGCGAATTTCGCCGAAATGTTATCATTTGTTATCATTTTGTTATCATCTAGGGGGTTTTAAATCAATTTGGTCAACCCATGGTTAGCATACATCGTCACATTTTTGCGTACCTGAAAATCTCTCGTAAAATTCGGCGAAAATGTTATCATTTGTTACGGTAAGTTACAGTAACAAAAAAACGACGGAATTTGCAGCTGGTGCTTTTTTTTAAGCTATTTTCAAGTTTTTTTTTGGGCCAAAAAATGACTTTTTTTCGCAATCAAAAACATGTGACCATTATGCTCTCGTTTTTTCATCAAAACATCCCCAAATATTTTTTGTTATTTTTTCGATTCGATTGCACAAGAGTCGAAAAAATTTTGAGAAAATGGACAAAAAAAATGTCCAAAAATGAGATCGACGAAATACTTTTGGGAAAATTCGACGCGCACTAGGTAAATTGCGGAACTTTTTTTAGAACATGTGCACAACACCATGCATGCTCTCGCAATATAAAAATGTTCAATGCTTCCAAAAATCACCTAGCGGAAAATTGTAACATTTTAGGCCCAAAAACTGTTTTGTCGGATGTCCCAAAAACGCCCATTCTTATTTCCGGAAAACAACCACCCCCGATTTTGGCACATGCCGCAAAACGTCCGATGTGGGGGTGTCAGAATATTGAAAATTAAAAAAATTGAAAGTATTTGAAGCGGAGTAAATGAAATGTAGGCTAAGCCAAGACATCAAACGATGATGATATACAGAGGATTCAACATTACGGACGAAGAATTGAAGAAAACGGTGGACTCATTTTACCAAGAATTGAAGAGAGACCCGATGTCTTGCGATGTAGCTCGGTTGCAACTTTCGTGCGAGGCTGCATACCGTGCATTGCAACCACATGTGGATGCATGGGGTTTCAAACAATGCATGCAAATGATGCAAATGATGCGTGTTTCGGGATCGCCGCTTCCTGCATTGGTTCCAAATCGGATTGAATTGAAACATTTCAGCGCCAGCAGCCGGGTTCGGAACTTGGTGCATGGTGGTGCACTGGGACTCTTGTCAAGCCGCCTTGGCTTGAACAAAGTTTCGGCTGCATCATGCATCATTCGGCGCGTGAACAATGAGAATGGACACGCCCATGTGAAATGGAGCATACCTGAGTTTCAATACCAACAATACATGGGAGCACGATACTACAACAAGGGCAAATCGCCATTTGACACCATGGCCGTTACGGAAATTGAGGCACACATGGCAGAAATGGATACTCACGAAAATCGTGAGACGTTCTTTCAGGAATTCATGTCAAGAGCAAATGATCCCGGACAGTCACGTGTCAAACGTGCGTCATGCCGCATTATCAGTGGTGATACCATGAGCTGGTGCTGCCCTGAACCGATCATGAATGAGTGGATCGTGAACTACCTTGACGCGTACAAAAATGTGTGCAAACACAAACTGGCGGCGGTAAACGATGGTTCACTGACACTAGTTGATCAAGGCGCGAAAGTAATTGATCTCTTTGGGTTCATTTTGAGACATGACTGGTTGATGGCTGACAACGTGCGCTACATGATCAGTTTTGGTCGGCTTTGGAATGTCATGGCCGAACGTTTCATTTACATGGCAGGCCAAGGCATTGAACATTCTGCATGCCTCATGGGGAAGTACTATCCTGAAATGATGACCCCTGAGTTGCACCTTTACGTCAATCCGGTTTTAGGCATGTATCGTCTTCCCAAAACTGAAATTGCGAATGATGATGCTCTGTTTGCTCCACTCAAACAAGCGGTCCATGCATTGTTGCCCGAGAAATTACCGACGCCTCCGCCGCAGTCAATCTACAGTGACAGTGAAGATGACTACTACGATGACGATGACGATGACAATGACGATGACGATGATGATGACAACGTACAAGGATGATACTGGTGATACGCAAAAACAAAACACAAAACACAAAACACAAAACACAAAACACAAAACACAAAACACAAAACACAAAACACAAAACACAAAACACAAAACACAAAACACAAAACACAAAACCAAAACCAAAAATAAACATTTTTTTAGTGAAAACAACATAAATGTTTCAACATGTGTTGTTATAATTGAATATCTCTCATTCACGATGTCAAGATTTGATGAAAAAGAGTCAAAAGTGCCTGACTGTCAGGATTGGACGACTGTTACATTCAACAAACGTCCCAGTGCAACCAGTGCAACCAGTGCAACCAAACCCTCATCCACGTCTTCACTGGCAAATGTGGGAGTTTATAAAGCGGCATCGGATGAAGATACAAAGAAAACGAAATACGTGGGAAAAGCCACATCCGACGCAGTCCGGACCGCAAGGTGTGAAAAAAAACTCACCCAAAAAGAGCTTGCCCAAAAGTGCAACATGGATGCTGCGATTGTAAACGAAATAGAACGCGGTGGTGGTGTGTACAATGCAGCACACATCAACAAAATCCAGACAGTGCTGGGTGTAAAAATACCGCGATAATCCAAATATTAAAATATGACATTTTTATAAACAACATAATCCAACATAATCATGTCATATCAAACCTACAATTCGTATTTAGCAAATCGTACAGTTTGCTGTTGTGGCGGTGGTGGTGGCACTGGCGCAAGAGGTGCAACCGGCGCAACGGGAGCAACGGGCGCAACGGGCGCAACGGGCGCAACGGGTCCAAATGGTGGGGCAACGGGCGCAACGGGCGCAACGGGCGCAACGGGTGCAACGGGTGCAACGGGCGCAACGGGTGCAACCGGCGCAACGGGCGCAACGGGCGCAACGGGCGCTCAAGGTCCTGTTGGAAATTTGATTAATGGCAATTGTTATTCCGATTACTTGTATTGGAATACAAACACGAATTTGTGGACACCCGGCGGAAGCCAGGTCCACATTGCATGCGGCGCGGCTTCCATTACCCCGCAAGGCACAAACGCAATTGCAATCGGCGCGTCATCCGGGCAAACAAATCAAAATCAGTACGGCGTGGCGGTCGGATCATATGCCGGACAAGTAAATCAAGGCAACAGCTCCATTGCAATCGGAAACAATGCGGGCCAAGCAAACCAACAAAACAATTCCGTGGCAATCGGCAATGGAGCGGCGTCGCAAGGTCAAGGACTGAACTCCATTGCAATCGGGTTTGCAACAGCGAATGGCGGACCCTCTACGCTGATTCAAGGCAGCGATTCCATTGCAATTGGGAATTCGGCCGGGTACGAAGGGCAAAAGTCCCGGTGCGTGGCGATTGGCATGAATGCCGCCAGCGAAAACCAAAACGAAGACTCCATTGCGATCGGTAATTCAGCTGGACAGTACGGGCAAAAAATAAGCTGCCTGGCGATCGGGGTTTCCGCGGGTTCAACCGGTCAAGGTGTCCGTTCCATTGCATTGGGGAATTCGGCCGGCAAGCAAGGACAGCTGGATGATGCAATTGCCATTGGAACCAATGCAAGCCAAAAAAACCAGGGGGGAGGGGCGATTGCAATCGGCAACGGGGCCGCTTCAGACACGTCAACTAACCGAGGGCAAGAGGCGAACTGCATTGCAATTGGCACGAACGCGGGGTTTCAAGAGCAAGCCCAGCGGTCCATTGCCATCGGATTTGAGGCGGGTCTCCAGTATCAAGGGGAAACAGCCGGGACGGCCATTGCAATCGGGTTCAGCGCCGGGCACATCGGCCAAAAAGAAAATTCAATCGCGATTGGCAATCAAGCCGGCGACACGTACCCGAACGCCAATTCAATTGCAATTGGAACCCAAGCCGGGCAGCTGTGGCTGGGTAGTGGAAGCATTGCAATCGGGGACCACGCGTCGTATGACAGCGGCATCACCGCGTACAAAGGGATAGACACGATTTCAATCGGCAGTTATGCTGGATCGTACGGCCAGGACGTGTATTCCATAGCCATTGGAAAAAACGCGGGCGCCACCGGTATGGACCAAAATTCAATTGCCATTGGCACGGACACGGTTTCAAATAAGTTTCAAAGCATCGCCGTTGGTAAAACAGCCGAAGCGTCGGGTATACAGTCTCTTTCGGTGGGTTCGGAAGCAGTCGCTTCCGGCAACGCTTCCGTCGCGCTTGGTTACAGAGCGATATCATCCGGCGTATCCAATGTGGCCATCGGGTTTGGGTCAGTTGCCGTTCAACCTAGCCACATAAACATCCGAGGGGGGACCAGTGAAATAAATTTATACAACCAAGGTTTGGTGTCTGCAACAAATACTGGCTCATTCATTGCTGAAAATGGAGGGAACGTTGTAGTTGGTAGCGGCGGAATTTTTTCTGCTTCAACCGCGAATGGCGTATCGGTAAGTCCCATGGACAGTTTGGGCGTTGGCGAATACGCAAATGTTCTGGTTACCACAAATGGCAATAGATTGGACTACACGAATTTGGAGGCATTTGCGACCACGCTCATCAATAGCGGCTACGTGAAATCGTTCGTCATTGATCACCCGAAAGAGCCGGCAACCAAGCACTTGGTGCACGTGTGCCTGGAGGGTCCCGAAGCGGGCGTGTATTACCGAGGCAAAGGGGAAGTGACCGACAATGCAAGCGCGAAAATCAGTTTGCCGGATTACGTGCCCGGATGGGCGCACGATTTCACCATCACGGTGACCGCAATTTACGATGGCGGCAAGGTGCACGCGTATGCGGTTTCAGAAGTGAACGCCGACGACGGAACCTTCACCGTGCACGGAGAGAACGGCAGGTTCAACTGGATCGCAGTGGGGAAACGCGCCGACATTGTGGTGGAACCGTTGAAATCGGACGCCAACGTGAAAGGGTTCGGGCCTTATAAGTGGATTGAATGACCAACCATACCTTCATTAAGGAGGGGTTCGGGGAACGTAGTTCCCCGGCGTAGTTCCCCGGTTACCACAAGTACTTCCAGCTAAAGTAGCCGCTGCTGAATTTGCGCTTATTTTCTCCGCGGTGCCGGGTGCGATAATTCCGGCGGCGCTTCGGGTCGCCGTGATTGACGCGCGTGTAAAGCCCTTTCCCCGTGGAATCGCGGTATTGCTCGTACCCCACGGCGCCAAACGGGACGCGACGAATTTGCCTTTTGCGCGTCTTCTTGTTGCGCAGAATGGCGTCGTATTTCTTGCCGCGGACTTTGGAGCGCTCAAACCCCACGAGCGCGTAGTCTTCCGGATTTTCAATGATCATGTATATACTATGCATGTACATGATTTTTTTGAGTGCGCGATGAGACAGTTCATGCTCATTTGGTCGGACACTTCAAATAATCGGGCGGCAGAAGTCCTTGGGCTTGCGCTTGTTGCCACGTCACTGGGTTTATGCTGCAAGTCAAGCGGTTGCGAGACAGCATCATGGGGTACGGCTGGATGCAGGCCGGCGTGGGCAAACAGTTGTTGCGCGCCACACCGCCTGCCGTGATGTAAACGCCCTGCGACTGCACCTTGTCGGCGTCCGTCCACTTGGTGTACGGGTAGTACAAGAATTTCTTCTTGCCACCGATCCAGTAGTATTGCTTGGTGTGATTGCAGCACTGCACGTTTGCCGGATCGGCGTTGGCCGCCTTCTCAAAATTGCACGCACCGGATGCCCACGTCTTGGCCGCCGTGAGCTGCCCCTGCGTCTTTGTCTCGCGATTGGCATTGTTGTCGTCCTTAACCCAGTAATTAGGGTACTGGCTCTTGGTCCACTTGTACTTCTCGTCTATCATGCCGGCCGTTGTGAGGGACGAGCGCTTAATAACGGCGTCGTCATTGGCGCAACAACTGCCCGAATTGGACGGCACTTTGTAATACTCGCCATTGAACCCGCCGTGGCCCATGGGCTGCGTGCCGCGAAAGGGCGTGCGAGTGACATTGGACACCATTCTAAACTGGCCAACGGCGCCAACGTTGCGATAGCCGCCGTTCAGGGAGAAGCCCTTTGCGCCGATGCCGGACACGGGATCCAGGCGCGGGTTCCCCCCTCGCATGGTTTTGCGCTTCAGTGTTGCGACAGACATGTGCGTTTGTATGTATATGTGTTGCTTATTGCGTATATGTATACTATCATTATAAAAATATCCCATTTTATGATGATTTTACGAGGACTGCGTCATTGACCGAATGTCATTTTCATACAAGTGAATGGAATCCTTCTCCAATTCCCACAACCCGGGCACGGTCATATCCACCGGATAAATAATGTACACGCTCTTGTAATGCATGTTGCCGTANTGGGCAATGTGGTGCAACTGGCGCATGAGCCACACGAACACGGGTTTTGTGTTCCACGAGATGTCGTATTGGAATGTTGTTTGCGCGTTCATGTGATTCATGATTGCGTTGAACAGGGGGTCCCCGTTTTCCGTGATGTTATCCACATCCACGTTTTCCATCCACTCCCAGCACTTGTTGTCGGGAACCACGTCAATGAGCGCAAACATTGCGCGATGCAGCAACAGGTCGGACAAATAGTGCCGCACTAAAAAACACGATGACGCAATTTGGTCGCGGGTTGTGAAACGGTCCACAAGTGATGACATGTTACACNGGGTTACGGATTTACGCGTTTACAATAGTACTATACAATGGCTTTACATTTGTTTTTCACCAAATGTTGATTCTTGATACACGTTTAAATACATGAAGCCGTCCTCGTCTTTTTGATCCTGGTACAGTTGCCCCATGACTGCAGTTATGGGGTGCATTTTGTTGTTTATAAACACGAAAATGGCGTGCGTGGATTCCAGCTTCATGTGCTTCCTTATTACAAAAATGAACTGCGACAGCGTCAAATCAAACGGCACAATGAACTTGTTTTTTTTTAATGGATGCACGCTTTGCAGTTGTTCGCTGCACTCCACCACCACCGGAACGCGGTCAACGTGCTGCCTTAAAATCAAGGCGGCCTTCAACTTGCGCTCATCAAACGGCACGTTTTTGCGATAACTGCCCATTGGAATGCTAGACATGCGATTATTGTGTGTGCGATTACTGTGTGTGCGATTAATACGCGCCTTGTATTTATATGTTATGTTGCTATAATATGAAAAATGAAAACAACATAAAATAAAATTATAAATTAATGTATTTCATGGTGATGCGACTGGAAGCGTTTGTTCGGACAACGACTTCATGCGTGACCGTGTCAGACGCATCAGCAACATCGTAGACCGTCTGCATTGCACCGTTGTGCGGAGAGCCGAATAGCAACACCGCGTCGCCAACCGCATCGCTGGGGGCGGACTCTATTACGATTTGGTCCATGCTGATGTTGCCCAGCACTTTTCGCCGGGTCCCGTTAATGATGACATGCAGCTTGCCCGAAGATGACCTCGGCACAATGTCGGCATACCCGACGGGCGCAACGCAAATCACCATGTTTTTTTTGGCCGTGTATTTTTTGTCGTACCCCACGCTTTCCCCCTTGGAAATGGGTTTTATTTGAATGATGCGGGATTCCACCGTCATGGCCGGCCGCAGATTTCGGTTGTATTTCCCGTTCGGGTCCATTCCGAACACGGACAGTCCCGGACGAGCCAGCGTGAAGTCGGACACGTCGTAATTCAGGCATCCGCCCGAATTGGCGATGTGCACGTGCTCAAACGTGACGCCGTGATCGCGCACGAGCGTGTCTCTGAGTGCTCTAAACAGCTTCAGCTGTTTGTGCGTTGTTGCATCATTGGGCAATTCGGATTGTATGAAATGACTCATTAGCCCGACCAAATGAATGCGGGGGTTCTTGGATAACTCCAATGCAGCGGGAACGGATTCGCCGTACGGTATTCCGGCGCGGTTAATCCCCGTGTCCACAAAAAGGTGGATGCGAACCCGTTGCGCGTGCTTTGCGGCCAATTTGCACACCGCGGGCACATGGGTTTGATCCACGATGCCAATGTCAATGTTTCGGCGGATTGCTTCCCCCAATTCGGGCCCGTTCGCATCGTACAACCAGGCAACAATGCGGCCTTTGTCCCCGCTTTTGCGTAACATCAACGCTTCGCCCAGGGTTGCGGTGCCAATCATTCGCACACCGTGAGCCCTTAATATTTTTGAAACCGCAATGGCCCCGTGTCCGTAAGCGTTGGCCTTTAAGACGGGCATAATGTCGGTTTTTGACATGCTGCGCAAGTAATCCACATTGTGTCGGATGGCAGCCGCGTCAATTGTTGCAATTATGTCGTTGCTCGCCGCGTCACATTTATCGCATTGCAGACACGAATTTCTTCCATTTTTTTGGGTTTTGTTGCGCATGAGTGATTGATTGATTGAGTGATTGTTATAATATGCAAATATGTAAAAAACAATAATTTACTTAAAAAAAATATGTGAAGGTACTGTATATTACCATAACCCCATTATCGCAAACATGCAACCACTGCAACAACCGCAGCAACCTCAGCAACCACAGCAACCACAGCAACCACAGCAACCTCAGCAACCGCATCACTTCATCCCAATTCAGTGCGACACCGGAATTTCCGCCAGTGGTGGCATGATGATTCGCCATGTTGCAACTAAAACACCCGCAAACATGAACAACGCCGCTAATTTTAAGGCCAATGCAGTGCTTGGCATTTCCATTCCTGCTGCGCGAAACAGCATGGATACCAATGCAACCAATGCAACCAATGCAACAAGTGATATTATCAATCTAACCGACGTTGTTCAAGAAAATACTAAAACCAGTGAAACTAAAACCGTTGAAACCAGTGAAACTAAAACCAGTGAACCCTTGATCGGCATGGTACAGGACGTGGTGTTTGCCATGATCTTACATGTGCCCGCCCTGCGCACGAAGCTGCAGGTCATTCTGGACAATCCGTCCTTAATTCGCGCCGAAATCAGAAAGGTGCACGACGAATTAAGGGCCAAGCTCACGCCGCAAGAATTGGAGCAGCTGAATTCGTACGCGTGCCAGGACAGCAGCCGGCGCACCATTGGCTCCGTGATGCAAACCGCATTTTCCAACATCATGGCCGACGGCAAGATTGACATGAGCGATGCGCCGCACTTCCTCGCGCTGATTCACGACTGCATCACCCTGTTTTCGGCGGATGCCGCAAACAACAACGCGGTTGCTTTAAACAGCAACACGGTCGTCACGTTCCTGCACTTTGTACTGAAGTGCATCCTCATTCTCACGCTGGATGGGCCGGAAGAAGACGCGGCGCTCGTCATGCTGGACGGCAGCTTCAAACTGGTCAAACTCACCGTCTTGCCCTTGATCGCGAGCAAGAAGTGGTGCGCGTGTTTTGCATAAGTCCGGGATAATTATATCGCGGTATGTATAATTGTATACCCATGGTGAATATCTACGTAAAATCGGATCGTACTGCATTGAGTAAAACGTACAAAACGGATGCCGGCATTCCGTTTGAATGCGTGGAATTCGTGCGCCGGTATTTTAATCAAATGCACGGCCTGACGTTCCCGTCCGTGGTGGATGCCACCGACATGTTTTACCGCATTCACGCGTTGGTGCCTTTGAAATGGGGGCCAGAGCCGGTGCGGTTGCAAACCCACATTTACCCCTACGTGAAACCGGCGCTGTATTACTTGCGCCCGGGCACCATGCTGTTCTGGGAACCCAAGCCCACAGACAAGTTGAAATACGGGCACGTGGCCCTGGTCGTGGAAGCCGATGCGGAGCACGTGGTCGTCGCGCAGCAGAACCGAACACCGCCGGTTCAGGAATACAACACGCGCGAATTGTTCAATGCCATCAACGCGTTTAATTCTGCGTATTTAGGGATTAAAACCGTGTCGTAATTGAATATAAATTTAAATAAAATATAAACAATTTACATAAACCAGGCATATCCAATCCAATCCAATTAAATGAAACTGTTTTTGAAGTTTTTTTACAAGTCGTTGATGACTGCAATCATGTTCACCAGTTTATTTTTGTTCATGAATGCGGTTGATGCGATTTTGATAAAAAAAGGCATCATTGGTAAAAATAAACTCTACATCCTGGCACCAATCCAATTTTTTCTGGTGATATTCATCTACATGACGATGATGTACGTGATCCATTGGTTTAAATTGATGTAAAAATGAAATGAAATGAAATGAAATGAAAAAAAGTGTTAGTAGATGAAGCACATATTTTTACAATTTTGTTTTGTTTTTTTTGCATGAATTTTACATGATTTTGCATGATTTACAAGCCGGCAACTGCGGCGTCGCCGAATGCCTCGCTGTATGTGCGCAGCAATTCAATGCCTTTCCGCATGTCGTCTTCGGGCAATGGGTGTTTCTTTTTGATGAGAGCGAGTAGTATCTTGCATTTAGTTGATGGATTGAGTTCGGTGAGCATGTCTTGTATTTGATCTGGCGCACACTTGTCCTGATATGATTTGATCATGTCATCCATAGTTTTGTCAAATGTCGCTTGGTGTTCGCCCGAATTGAGCCAATGGTCTATGATGTTCTCACCCTTTGCACGAGTGATTCGTTGGTGCACCGACGGTCCAACTTCGCGGACCGAATCCGGGACAAGGTTTAGAGCTTGTTCCACTGCAGCAGCTCCACCCATCATCATCCCTTCATTGTCTGAAACACTTTCTGAATCAGACGTATCTGAATGATAATTTGAAGCCGAGGCAGTACCCGGAGCAGCAGCAACGGCAACAGGGGCAGCAGCAACGGCAACAGCAACAGGGGCAACGGCAACAGGGGCAGCAGCAACGGCAACAGGGGCAGCCGGGTGGGATGAGCGAACGGATGCGGATGAGCGAACGGATGCGGATGAGCGAACGGATGCGGATGAGCGAACGGACGCGGATGAGCGAACGGATGCGACTGATTCCGAGTCAGAATCCGAACAATCCTCAACCGCATCACACTGTAGCGTTTTGCAGCATTCATCGATAAAGAGGTTTCTAACACGCTCAATTGTTTTCCACACATTGCGATCAATGTCATCTTCAATCACTTGTGACTTGTTCACTTGCACACCGTAAATCCCATCCATTTGTTCGTTTGCAACAAATTCAATGCGTGTTCGCGTTGACTCGCAGTATTTTTTCAATTTGTTTGCAACATTTTTGTACCTTGTAGGAAAATGTGTTATAATTTTGCCATTACGCACCAATTCTGTTCCATTTGTTTTGTCTCTGAACGTTTGAATTCCAGTTTTCCCTTTGGTCAAAGGAGTGATGCCATTTTTTTCCAGAACATCTTTTTGCAACTTGTTCCAGTCATCCGAAAACGCCACCGAGCATTTGGTATGACCGATGTGGTCAAATGAACCAATTGACTGCTCTGTAACCGAAACAAGTTTGTTTGATTTGTCTAAACACATTCGTCCTCCGTCGGATGAAACAGTGTGCACAACATATTCGCCCGTTGTTGGGTTTTTATAATGGTCCATTTCAATGGACGCATGTTTGAATTGGACATCAGGAGGAAGTGATGCATCACGCAATAAGGTACACAGCCGGTCAATGGGATGAATTTGATGTTGAATGTCTCCAATTTGAATGCACATTTTGACACCGTTGGTGAGTGCATCGCGGTAGGTGGTTGCAAGGTTAAACCGAAGCCCCATGACTGTTTCGTTCATGAACAATTCCCTCAATTCGGCTCGTTTGGCACGGGGAATGCACATATGTGACATTGTTCCAGGACCCGATGGATTGATTGCGTGTTGATCCCAAATGGGGCGAGACTCCTCTTCAATTCCATGAGCGAATGGACTATACACTCCTGTTTGCAAAATTTTCGGGAAATCAATCGTAATTTGTGCAATTCGTGTTCCAGTTGAAGAGAACTTTTTCACAGGTCCTTCCAAATTTGTCAGTGTGATTTGGGCTTGTTTGCAACCAAACCCGTACCGGCCATGCCGACCACCACTTGAAGTTGTTCGGTCATGCAACAATGACGACTGGGTAAGCCTTTCCTCATTCATTCCATGGCCATTGTCGGACATGATAATAGCATCTTTGGATAAATGCAATCTGTTCTCGGTGGAACCAGCCGACAACGAATTGTCAATTTCTTCTGAAATAGCAGCAAGATTGGTCACTCCTGTATCAAGTTGATTTCTTAAATATCCTGGCATGTTCATGTGCTGGTTTGCCATGTTGTAGTATGTCGTGTCGTAATGGAATCGCTGAACAATGTTGTAATTTGAATCTTGCAAATCAATTTTTTATCAAACGCATGCATTTGGGGGATAGCATCGGATCGGATTGAAATGCTTTTTGAAGAAAAAAGTGTTAGCGACGAAACAGTAAACTTCCACGAAACAGTAAACTTCCACGAAACAGTAAACTTCCACGAAACAGTAAACTTCCACGAAACAGTAAACTTCCACGAAACAGTAAACTTCTCTTAAACCTCGGTCCCATTGCGAAACACGGCATTGATGTACTGAATCATTTGGACGCGTGACTGTTCGTTGGCCACGCGCTGGGTTCCGAGGAGCGGGCCGCTGGCGTGCCAGCCGAACTTGACCCAGTCGCACCAGGGCACAACGCACAGGGTGCACGACAGCATGAGCACGTTGCGCCCCTGTTGGCCCACATTGTCGCTCCAAGACGGCAGGCGATGCGACGGGTCTTGCACGGCTTCCACGCGATGCAGTTCCACGCATTCGGGTTGTTTGTAAAACCCGAAAATGTCGCCCACCTTGGTATTATTATTCTTGTCGTCGTCCCAGCACATGGGCTGGCCTTTGGAGAATCTGTCGCACTGCTCGTTGTAGTCACGACGAGAGTCGGGGGTCCCTGCTGTTTTTGATTTGATCACCTTTGCAATGGGGGTGATCAAAATGCCGGTTGTGTCCGCTTCAATAGATGACATGCGTTGATTGATTGCGTTGATTGCGTTGATTGCTGAATAAAAAAGATAAGCACATCCCGATTCAATTTTTTTACATTTTTGTTGCAGTGCTACATGGATTGCAGCATGGCCGGCGTCCAATTGTGCAGGTCATACGACACGATGCAATTTTCCGTGTGAAACAGGTTCTTGAAGGTCAACACCTCGGTCACGCACGCTTCAGTCACGTGACCCTTGTCGTCATACAACACGGTGTAGTATCGCAGTTTGCCCTTGTATGTTAGCAGTGCATCACGCACGGTTGCAGGGGAGGTCGGTATTTTCCAACCGGTGTGATGAGGGGGAAGTGGATGCTTTCCCGTTTTTACTTGCCCGTAGCCGCCGCAGTGCAAGCATTTCAGATCCACGCCCGGGAAATTGGGGTTTTCGCGATTCAAATTGTGCCACTTGCGGATTCCGCACGTCTGGCAAGGGAGTTTCTCGCAAACGAACTTTTCGCCGGCATCTCCCACCTTTTTTTTGGATTTGCCCGCAATCTCAATTTTATGCTTTACCGGTTTGGAGGCCTTGGATTTGACCTTAGCCTTAGCATTAGCCTTAGCATTAGCCTTAGCCTTGGCTATATTGTTCGGATTGTGCGCGGGCATGACTACAATGTGCCAGTGCTAGTGCCGTCGCAGTTGCTTCATCAATTTTTTTTGAAAATGGATAAACCTAAAAAGTTGTTATACAATAGGTTAATTTTTTTTTATAGGTTTATTGTTTAAAATAGGCTGGAATTGCCCCAGCCCGCTTCATTGGCGGCCATGGGCTCAAAGTCCATCATTGGCTGCTGCTGTTGCTGCTGCTGCGGCCCGCCGCCGGTGTACATGGCGTTAAAGTCCTTCACCATGCCGCTCATGGCATTGCCCATGCCCATGCCCATCTGGGCCCGGTTGCTTGTGAGCTGCGGGGGGGGAGGCGGCGCCGTCATGGGCACGCCCGACGCCATGGAGCCCGTGATGGGCTGCGTCACGCGCACCTGGCCCTGGCCCTGGCCCTGAGCGGGACCGGCCTTGGAGCCGTTGCCCGACCACATGTCCACCGCGCGCTCCACCAGGATCTGCGCCTTCTCGCCCAGCTTGGTCTTAATGGAGAACAGGATCATGACGAACACCAGGAGGATGTTGACGATGTGGAAGCGCTCGTACTTGATGCCGCTATACGTGGGGAAGTAAACGATGACGCGGTGGATGAAGTAAATGCCGAGCAGCATGCCGAACGTCTGCGCGAAAATCTCGGCCAGAATGGTCAAGCTGCCCTTGTCATCATCGGGGTCGGGCACGTAATAACGAATGACGTAAATGACGATGATGGCGGGGATAAACCCGATGGCCACGTACTGCATCATGTTCAAGACTTCGCCCTGCGCGTCCTCGTTCAGCTTGAACACTTGCTTAAAGAAGCCGCCGCCGGCTGAAGCGCTTTCCTTGGCAGTAATTTCAATTGCATCCATGATTTCCTTGTGTTGTATGTGGTTTTATATTTACAATGACGAGAGAAAATTAAAATCAAATTGGCAACATTGATATAAACAATTCATGCACATAATTTTACATATTCCGCATATTCCACCACATATTCCACCAAATATATCCCATAAAACCACAATGTTGAAAACACTGGCAGAGTACAACAAATACCGACAGGCGCGCATTGATCATCCGAACATCCGTGAATTTCCCCTGCGGCACGAAGAAAATCAGTACCTCAATTTAATTGATGATATTCTCTCGGAGGGCACAACGGAAGAAGGCCGCAACGGCACCACAATCGCCGTCATTGGCGCTGCCATGCACTTCTCGCTAAATGACCGCCGCGTACCGTTTTTGACGACGAAGCGCCTGGCGTGGAAGACGTGCCTAAAGGAGCTGCTGTGGTTCATTCGCGGCGAAACCGACAACAAGCTGCTGCAGGCGCAGGGCGTGCACATCTGGGACGGCAATGCGTCGCGTGACTTTCTGGACAGTCGCGGATTAGTTCATCGTGCTGAGGGCGACCTGGGTCCGATTTACGGGTTCCAGTGGCGGAATTTCGGCGGCGATTATGACAGCGAAGACAAAGACAAGGACAAAACGAGCCTTAGAAAAGGCGTGGACCAGCTGCAGTCCGTGATTGATGCGCTAAAGGATCCCGAGCAGCGCACGTCGCGGCGGCTCATTATTTCGGCGTGGAACCCGTGCCAGCTGCATGAAATGGCGCTGCCGCCGTGCCACGTGCTCATGCAGTTTCACGTGACGGACGGCACCCGGTTATCGTGCTCGCTGTATCAGCGCAGCGGGGATGTGGGTTTGGGCGTGCCGTTCAATATCGCGTCGTACAGCATGCTGACGCACCTTTTAGCGCACCACTGCGGCCTGGATGCGCATGAGTTCGTGTATTATTTAGGCAATGCGCACATTTACGATGATCACGTGACGGCACTAAAGGAGCAAGCGACCCGGGAGCCGCACGAGTTTCCGAGAATTGCCATTCGGGCACTGCACGACAACATAAACGACTACGTCGCGGGCGACTTTGAAGTGCAGGGGTACCAATGCCACGAAACCGTTCCAATGGCGATGCGACAATGAACATTAAACGCATGAAACGCATTAAATGCGCAAAGAATATAAAATAATAGTGTGATATGCATTTATATTGCCACGCACCCCATTCCATCATGAGTAGCTCGGCTTCCATTTCTGCTGCCAAGAAACGACGTGCAAACCAAGCAAATCAGCCCATGGGCATGCCCATGCCCATGCCCATGCAACCCATGCAGCGTCCACCGCAACCCCCTCCGGGTTTAGCGAATTTAACTCCATTGCAACGGCAACAGTTTATGCAACAGCAGCAAATGCGCATGCAACAAATGCAGCAACCACAACAACCACAACAACCACAACAACCACAACAACCACAACAGCCACAACAACCACAACAAATGCAAAACACTCGCATTCCGCCTCATATGCAACAACACCAGCAACAATATCAACAGCACCAGCAACAATATCAACAACCACAGCAACAGCAACAGCAAGCACATCAGGCATACCAAGTCCCCAAGCTGACATGGCCAGCTCCCCCAATATACATCATGAAACAAATGGACACGCTATTGTTTCAACAAAGTCAGTCCATAGATGAAATAAAGAACCGGTTAAACTGCATTGAGAGCGGGTCATGTGACGGCATAAGCACAAGTAATGGCATAAACACAAGTAATGGCAACAGCGATTCCATCAAACAAGCTCTAGTCTCAGACCCCGAGTTTGTGAATGGAATTGTTGACAGCATCATGAACAATTCCAATCTCTCGGAAATCATTGAACAAATTGATGTTGTTCAAACCGAGAATCGCGAACTTCGCGAGCTGCTGTATGCTCAGCAAAAAACCATTAATGAAATGAACATCATGCTTTTGAAGATGTTCGCTCAAAATCATTCGCCTGCTGTTGCTGCGAATAATGATGCAACGGATGATGCAGCGGTTAATGCAGCGGTTAATGCAGCGGATGATGCAGCGGTTAATGCAGCGGATGATGCAGCGGTTAATGCAGCGGATGATGCAGCGGATGATGCAGCGGTTAATGCAGCGGTTAATGCAGCGGTTAATGCAGCGGATGCTATCGCCCTGGAGATTTCAGAATAAAAAACAAACCAATTACAGTTCGTTCAATTTATATGAAATTATTGTAGCATATAAATAAGCATTTAAAAAATAGAATACACAAGATATTACCCTGGTCGTGTTTTTATTTGATTTCGTTTAAGTTTGCATGCAATCCGTGTTTACCGTCGTCGTGTTCTGCATTGTGCTGTTCCTCTATTTGCACATTTACTTTCATTTGAAAACCAGCAACGATCTGGAGGTGTATGAAATAGATCAGCCGTCCAAAGACAAATTGGAAGAGGTGTGCGATCTGCGGCAGCCCGTGCTGTTTGATTACGACAACGAGCGTTTAATGGAAGCCTGCACATTGACTGCGATGCGATCCAACTACGGTGCATTTGACGTGCGCATCCGCAACGTGAAAGACGGCGATGAAGAAGCCGATGCCACCGATTTGTACGTGCCACTAACGCTGCACGCGGTTGCCGACACGTTCAGCAGTGATAAAGAGTCGCGTTACGTGACCGAGAACAACGGCGACTTTTTGGAGGAAACCGGTCTCGCAAAAACGTTCAAATACAATGACGCGTTTTTGCGCCCGCCCATGGTCTCCAAATGCGCGTACGACGTCATGTGCGCATCGCCAGGCACCCAAACCCCGCTGCGGTATGAACTGAATTACCGTAATTATTATTTGGTGACACAAGGCAGCGTGAAGCTGCGACTCATTGCGCCCAACGCCAGTAAATACTTGCACCCCGTGTCCGACTACGACAATTTTGAATTTCGGTCTCCCGTGAACCCGTGGCACGTACAGAAGGAGTACCGCATGGATTTTGACAAACTCAAAACCATGGACGTTGAACTGCGCGCAGGGCAAATCATTTACATTCCGGCGTATTGGTGGTGCAGCATGCAATTCCCCGAGGCTGCTACCGCCACCACGCTGTGCTGTTTCAAGTATCGCACCTACATGAACACCGTCAGCATACTGGACAAACTGTGCATGTGGATGCTGCAACAACAGAACGTGAAACGAGACACCATTGAAAAAAAAATCACGGGTGTATCGCGCGTTAGCACTGACGCGAATGCGAATGCGAATGCGAATGCGAATGCGAATGCGAATGCGAATGCGAATGCGAATGCGAATGCGAATGCGAATGCGAATGCGAATGCGAATACGAATACGAATGCGAATACGAATGCGAATGCGAATGCGAATACAAATGATACTTAGCGCCTCATGTAAACGCTCGCATAAATTGCATCAATTTCTTTCATGAATTCCGGCGCGGTGATTCTGTTTTCAATGGGGCAAAGTGTGCGCTGAAATAATGTGCGCATGGGTTCGTCGCCGATTTTAGCAAATTCAGCATCATTTATGTAGCCGTTTTCATCAAAAAAATCGTCGGGATACTCCTTTGGATGAGAAATGCATTTGCCCAATGCAAACATTGTAAAAAACAACAATCCAACTGACCACATGTCGTATTCTTTGTGATTTTTAATCCAATCATACGAATCCGTGTATGGTTTGTTTTTTTTGTAACCGTTGCCAGTTTCTGGCGCACAAAACGGTTTGGTTCCACCGGTTCCCTCGCTGATAGCATGCGCGCCGGACATCCCGTAGTCAATCACATACAGGGTCGGTTTAGATTCCAACCCCGACTCATCCGAATCCGAATCCGAATCCGAATCCGAATCCGAATCCGAATCGGTGAGCCCAGTGCGGTGCACGACTTTGCTCACCAACGTGTTTGCGGGCTTAATGTCGCCGTGCACAATGTCGCACCGGTGCAAATGAACGATCGCCTTTGCCATTTGCCAGCACAAATGCAGNACCATTGCAGTATTGGGACGGTTGTGACGGTACCACACATCAATGGTTTGNGTGTTGAACACCATTGGTTGAATGCTGTACGAAATGTGGTGGAATATGGTGCGTTCGCTTGGGGGGATTTGATTAATTGCGTGCATTTGGATGCACACGGGGACGATCACGTGGTGCTTCTTATCAACCCCCACCGGGTGACCGTGCCGTATCAGTTGAGACACCGCGTGCCGTTCGGATGCAATTTGACTATTGTCAAACGCGTGTTCCACTCTGACGATGAAGTTTTGAATCTGAAACAAACCGATGATTTTTGCCATTTTGATGTGCAACGTGCACACGTGATTGGGATCATGCACGTTGATGTCATCCGTGTCAATCATGAGTTGCGGACGTCGTCTGGATTTTTCAATCATTTTTATGATGTCGTCCCTCTGCACATCGTACCGTCGCAATGTGCGGCGATGCGAATGCGAAAACAGGCAGAGCTGTTGAATCATGCCAACCAATGCAGACATGCAAGAAAAAATGTCAGACGATTTTTGGTTCGCGTTCCATCTTTCAATGACCTCCGTTTCACTCGGGGCGTATTCAAACAAATCGGTTGCCAACGTTAACGGATTTGCAAAAATCCGTGGTTGTTTTGCTTCTTCTTTTTGATTAGATTGATCAGGTTGTTTTGCTTCTTCTTTTGCTTCTTCTTGATCAGGTTGTTTTGCTTCTTCTTGATCAGGTTGTTTTGCTTCTTCTTGTTGTTGGTTTTCTTCTTCTTGTTGTTGGTTTTCTTCTTCTTGTTGTTGTTTTTCTTCTTCTTGATCAGGTTGTTTTGCTTCTTCTTGTTGTTTTTCTTCTTCTTGTTGTTGTTTTGCTTCTTCTTGTTGTTGTTTTGCTTCTTCTTGATGTTCTTTATCATCAATGTCATCCATGTCAATCATTGCCACATTAAACGCATTCAACGGGGGGTCGGGTCTTTGAAGAATGCGCCTTGCATACTCTCTTATGTTTTTGAACATCGGTCTACTACATGAAATGGCGGGGCTTAGGTTTATATTGTTTCATATTTTTTACACAAAAAAATATAAATAATGCGTTTTATACATATGCAACTCACCGCACGCGCGCACCCATGTCCTTGTGTGAATCAGCCTTGTTCAAACGGGCATTGGAAAACGAAAACAACGCCGTAATATCCACGCTGAACACGCGCAAAATCACGGCCGAAAAACTGCACTTTTTAAGAAAGTTGAGTCTCTCTCCAAGCGAGTTGCAGGATTTCATGACAAAGCTGAAGGATTACCGGCACGTCGTTGATTTGAACGGCATAACCCATGGGGCCTACATTCGGTGGATTGATTTGAAGCATCCCGACCGGCTCACCCTCTCGCGCGGTGCCCTCATTTGCGATATAAAAATTGGACAAAAGGGGGTCCTGCTATTGTGTAAAACGCATCCCAATCCGGCCATGTTTCACGTCAGCATGGACGAGTGCTTGATTTTTCAACGCTTATCGCAGCAAGAACGCATTCTGCTAGTTGCAATGGATTATTTGGACACCGGCAACAGCGATGACGAAGGCGAAGGCGAAGGCGATGACGAAGGCGAAGGCGAAGGCGATGACGAAGGCGACTAGCTAAACGAATCAATCCAATTCCAGGCATTGAAAATCGTTTTCTTCACTTTCACTTTTACTGCCGCTTTCTTGGTCCGTTGTGCCGTGACCGTATGCTGCAACTGCCGCATTCACCACATACGAAACACCGGTGTATGTCTGCTTCAACACCCAAACCCCGATTTTGAACGCCGCCGAAAATGCCAAATCAGAAATCAAAAATAACATGGGTACCACAGGCAAAACGCATAACAATTTGTTATATTTTATTTTTTAGAAGCGATATTTTTCCGCGTTTTGGAAAGCATTTGTCGCGTTCCCTTGCGTGGCAACAGCCGCGCCTTCCCTTTACACGACACGTCATAATACTTGAGTCCTTTTTTCCCAAACACGCTTGCAGTGCAAAGCGCAATGGCGTTTTGCGTGCCCGCCTTTTTTTCCACGGCTTTGATGCATTTGCACAGCTTGGTGGACAAAATGCTTTCCGCCTTCTGTTTTTGTTCTTGCGCGCTTAATTTGTCAAATGGGATGCGGTAGTACGAGAGAATTTTCTGATAATCCGTCTTCGTCATTGTTGTGGATAATTGCACACTGCCACTGCCACTGCCGCTGCTCATGAACGCAAACACAATCACAAGTTGAACAAAATAGCTTTTATGCGCCCTAAATTAACCGATGATAAAAAAAATGTTTAGAATCAGAACGAACCCAGAACGAAGCCAGAACGAAATATTGTTGTAAAAATTAATATTCAACAATTATAGTGGGGATTAGTGTGTTTTTTTATCCGG
>Ga0063231_10000094_pt1 | contig 20226 bp, 21 predicted proteins | sample LauGreSu1BDMLBSD_2_FD_56231 | JGI IMG/M metagenome (GOLD analysis project Ga0063231, IMG submission 56231) | Freshwater lake microbial communities from Lake Michigan, USA - Su13.BD.MLB.SD v2 (version 2) | ecosystem: Environmental > Aquatic > Freshwater > Lake | place: Lake Michigan, USA...
CAGCAATTAATGATGATGCTAATTACACAACAACTCTTACATCAGCATTAGCAACAAAGGCTAATTCATCTGATGTTACAACAGCAATTGCAACTGCAAAGTCAGAAGCAGCAACAGATGCAGCAGCTGACGCAGCATCTAAGGTAGCCGCAGAAGCAGCTCTCAGAGTATCAGGAGACGCAGCCTCAGTAGCGACAGCAGCAGCAGACGCAACAACAAAGGCTAACGCAGCTCAAGCAGCAGCAGAAGCAACAGCAGCAGCTGCGAACACAGCTCAGCAAGCAGGAACAACAGCATTTACAGCGCTAAACGTAAATGATCAGGCAAAGCAGATTGCAGCCTCTTCATCTGGTACAGCATCAGTTGCTGGAACAGCTTACCAGTGGGCTAAGGCAGACTACCGCTCAGCCAAGCTACTTGTTAAGATCGATAACGCATCACACAATGAAATATCTGAAATTCTATTAACACTAGATGCATCAGATAACGTAGCAATTACAGAATATGCAATTGTTGGAACTAANGGATCAAGAGGAACAATTACAGCAGAAGTATCTGGTGCAAATGTTCTTGTAAAGGTTACACCAACAGATAACTCAACAATTAAGGTATCTGGAACACTACTTAAATAATTGAATAAAGGTTTTGGGGGATTCCTTAAAAATCCCCCACAATAAAACAATTAGGGGATAAGTGAACTTAAATGGCAACAGTAAATAAAAATTTTAGAGTAAAGAATGGATTAAATGTGGCTGGTACAGCTACGTTTGATTCCAACATCGTATTAGGCACCGCCCCAATAGCATTTGATGAAACAACAGGAAGACTCAAAGTCCAGATCAATGGAACTTGGGTCTCTTTAGCACATACAACAGATGTACCAGATACGACTGGTGCAATAAGCTTTATGGATATTGGATTGGCCGTAGATTATGACGGTAATCCAGTTTATACAGTTCAGGCAAACGGGGTTGTAACAACAGCGACTAAATTCGCTGACGGTGGAACCCCTTCAACAACTTCATATGATCTAGCATTTGACTCTAGTACAATTCAGTAATTGTAATATTGCAAATGGTATAATTTAGTAATAATATAAAATATAAGGGGTGGCAAATATGTCAACAGTAAGAATTCAAGTACGAAGAGGTCTGGCAGCAGACTGGACTTCAGTAAACCCAGTTTTGGCCGCAGGCGAAATGGGTGTAGAAACAGACACAAATAAATTTAAGTTTGGTAATGGAACTGGCGCATGGAGCACACTCTCATATGCAGCATCAGATTCAGCAGCAATCGGAGAAATTTCTCAGGATGCAATTAACACAGCTCTTACAATGGGCTCAGGACTTACAAAGACATACAACGACGGCGCTAACACAATTACAATTAGCGTTGATTCAGCAGTTGTTGCAACCAGATCATATGTTGATGCTGCAGTTGCAGGATTGTCAAGCTCAGTAGATGCAGCATACGTGCCAGAATCAGACAAGGGTGTAGCATTTGGTGTTGCAAGCCTTGACGCAAATGCAGTAGTTCCAACAATACAAATTTCAGATTCTTCAGTAAGAACTAAGTTGTCAGGAACTGCAGGAATTAGCTATAACGCAAGCACAGGAGTAATTGGAGCAGATACAACAATTGCAACAAGAACTTATGTAGATAATGCAGTTAGCGGTCTTGTAAATGGTGCTCCAGGAGCGCTTGANACAATTAATGAACTTGCTGCAGCAATTGGAAATGATGCAAACTATGCNACAACATTAACTAGTGCTCTTGCAACTAAAGCTCCAATTAATAACCCAGTATTTACTGGAACAGTAACAATACCAGCAGGAGCTTCAATTGGTGGCTATTACACAGCTCAGAACATAACAGATAACTACGAGACCGCTGGAACAGCAGAGTCTAAGTATCTTGGCAAAACAGATGCAGCTAGCACATATCTTACACAAAACAATGCAGCTAGCACATATCTTGCTATTGCAAATGCAGATGAAAGAATTCAAGACACAGCAGCTGGAATGATTCAGATATCAGCTGGAAATGGACTTGGAAGAGTTTATGATGATGCAGCTAACTCATTAACATTAAACATCGATCAGACTGTAATTTCTACAGTTGCAGCTCGTGATGCAGCAATTGTAACCGCTCTTGGAACTGCAGCNGCAGATGCTACAACTAAGGCAGATGGTGCAGTAACAGCTGCAGCAGCAGATGCTACAACTAAGGCTAACAATGCTAAGTCAGAAGCTATCACAGCAGCAGGAACAGCAGCAGATACAAAAATATCAGATCACAACACTGATACAACAAACGTACACGGAATTTCAGATACATCACTTCTAGCACTTAAGTCAGAGGTTGCAGCAGTTACAAAGACTTCTCTAGGCCTAGGCAATGTTGATAACACATCAGATGCATCAAAGCCAGTATCTTCAGCACAAGCTTCAGCAATTGCAACAGCTAAATCAGAAGCAATTGCAGATGCAACTGCTCAGGTAAATGCAGTAATTGCATCAGCCCCAGCAGCACTCAATACACTTGATGAGCTTGCAGCAGCACTTGGAGATGACGCTAACTACGCAACTACAATAACAACTGCACTTGCTGGTAAAGTTCCTTCAGCAACATCAATTTCACAGAAGACAGCAAGCTATACTCTTACATCAATCAACGAGAAAGACTCAATGATTGAAATGAACGCAGCAGGTGCAACAACAGTTACAGTCCCAACAGACTCAGCAGTTGCATTCCCAGTAGGAACGTCTTTGGATATTCTTAGAGTCGGAGCTGGCGCAGTAGACGTAGCAGGAGCAGGTGGAGTTACAGTTAATGCAACTCCAGGACTAAAGCTTCGCTCACAGTGGTCATCAGCAACATTAATTAAGAGAGCAGCAAATACTTGGGTACTTGTTGGCGATCTATCAGCTTAATTAGATTAAAAAATAGGAGATAAAAATGGCAAATAGAAAAATCGGTATTAAGTCTTCAGCACAGGATAACTTCCTGGAGCCAAAGGCCGTTACTGGATTTACTGCCACTGGTGTTAACGGAGGGGCGTTCAATAATGGTTCAGCGAATCTATCTTGGACGCTTCCATCCGATTCACCAGCAGCAACACTATATACAATAGTGTCAAGTCCAGCAACAACAACACAAACATCAACCTCTACTACAAAGTCCTTTACAGGCCTTGCTGGTGGTACATCATATACATTTACAATAACTCCATCTAATGCAGTTGGCAATGGTCCCACTACTACTTCAGGTGCTACAACACCTACTACCGTCCCCGCCCAAGTTGGTGCGCCTTCAGCGTCATCTTCATCAGCAGGAACAGACGTAGTGTCATGGTCAGCACCAGCAAATGGTGGATCAGCAATTACGACATATTACTGGGCATCATCAGACGGAAAGTCTGGCAGCACAGCATCAACATCCGTATCAGTTGGTCAAGAACAAGGAACTGCACAGACATATACAGTTTATGCAGTAAATGCTAATGGAAATGGTGCAACATCATCTGCTTCAAATAGCATTACAACTTTCTTCTCACCACCTTCATTCTTCTCCCCACCAGGGTTCTTCAGTCCTCCAGGGTTCTTTGCCCCACCAGGGTTCTTCAGCCCTCCAGGGTTCTTTGCCCCACCAGGGTTCTTCAGCCCTCCAGGGTTCTTTGCCCCNCCNNCATTCGTGAGCTACATCCCTTGGTTTGGACCTCCTTGTGTGGAAGAAAATACNCTTGTAGATACTATGGACGGTCAAGTACCAGCCAAGTTCTTACAGGTCGGAGATAAGGTAAAGTCTGTTATCATTAATGAAATTGATGTAGACACAGCAGATTCATACCAGATATCTACTTGGAATTCAAATGACCTAACAATTGGTAACTTTGTAGAAACTACAATTACTTCAATTGAAGAAACACAAGAAGCAGATATTATGTACTTCAATAATAATATCGACACCAAGGTAACATTTACTCAGCCAGTATTTATTAAAACAATTGCTGGAGAGTATAAGATCAAGGAAGCTTATTATGTTGAAATCGGAGAGTCATTAGTTATAGTAGATTCTTCAGGTGCAAAGCAAGAAGTAGAAATCACCAAAGTTGATTATCTAACCGATGCAGTGTACAATGTATATCAATATAACTGTGAACCGTACGACTGGTTCTTCTTAAGTGGAGTGCTTGTACACAACAAGTAATTCTTTAAAAGATAGGACATAAAATGTCAAGTGCTGGACCAAAATTAATTGATCCAACAAAGATTACTAAGACCTGGAGCGATAAATCCCAAATCGCTCCAGGTATAGTACTTTATAAAAATGTTTTAAGACCTGATTTAAATTTAATATCTAGGCTAGAAAAATCAATTGCAGATACTTCAAATCCACACAAATGGAGGGATGCAACAGTAGGTTATGGGTTTAAAAAGTTAGACTATAGAGACTGTGTAGATTTTAAATTCAGAAAAAGCGATTTGCATAGAACAGACGAGTCAACAATGGAGCTAAAGCAGGTCTGGCAAGACTCTTATGATGTCATGAATGAAGCCGTAAAAGACTATTGTTTTGATAATAGTTTATCCGAAATGGAATATTGGGAAGTAATGAACTTTGTAAAATATGGTGAAGGACAGCACTTCCAAGAACACACAGATCACGGGTATTCTTATAATGCCACTGTCTCTCTAGTTGGATATTTAAATGATGACTATGAGGGCGGAGAAATATTTTTTAGACTTCAGGGCCTAACAATAAAACCAGACGCTGGAGACTTATTGGTATTCCCATCAAACTATATGTATCCGCATAGAGCCATGCCAGTAAAAACTGGAGTTAAGTATTCTTTAGTCACAATGCTGGACTATACCGATAGAGGCCATGTTGTAGGAAATACATTTACCAAGGAGCAGTAATCTATGAATTTAATAAAGTTCATAGCTAACAGGCATTGGCTAAATCAAGATAGTGTAAGCAGGCCAGACAGTAGTTCAAAAAACATACCCGCCTGGTATAGGAATGCCAACAGATTTGCAATTGATGAAAATGGCAAATATTACGAGCTTGAATCAGGCGGTAAGATACCAACTTGGAAAGCATGCCCTGCCTTATTAGACATGTTTATGTGCGGTTATATATTAAAGACTCCATGCGATGTTTTATTTTATAAAGATGAAAATAATCAAATTCAAATTAAAATAGAAGACTCTAGATACGATGACTTTTGCGTAAAAAGAGATCAGTTAAATGAATTTAAAACTCCAATTGGATACTATAGCAATTCATTTGCTTGGGTAGGAGATTGGGGCATAGAGACTCCAGATGGCTACAGCGCCTTATATATGACTCCAGCAAACAGATTTGATCTCCCATTCATAAACACTACTGGCATTATAGATACCGACGAGACTGGGCTTCCAGGGTCACTCCCTTTCTTTTTAATTAAAGATTGGGAAGGAACCATTCCAGCAGGAACACCCTATGCACAGATACTTCCATTTAAAAGAGAAGACTGGAAGTCTGAACTAGTAATAGAAAAAGCAGGAACTATATATGATAGAATTAAAGTAAATTACAATAAGTTTAGAATACCAAATGGTGGTGTCTATAAGAATACCCTATGGCATAGAAAGGAGTACTTATGATAAATTCACCAATAAATAAAGAAATGCTAAAAGCATATCAAGAAGTTCTCCCTACACTAAATGACTGGGACAAGTCTAGACAAGCAGAGCTTTGGTCAAAAGATAGAATTGATGGATACCTTATGTATAAATTCCATAGAAGCTCAGCTAGAATAGTGGAAGAAACAGGCCTTCAAATACAAAGCTATTTATATGAAAAGTATGGAAAATCTGAAAAGCTTTTCCCACATAATTTTCAGGTGATAAAAATATCAGGCACATTAAAATCTTGCTTAGTAGAAAGTCCAATGAAATGCCAGACCATCACATTCCTAACTGGAGAATTTGAAAATAAAACAGTAGAGGCAGATGCCAATAGTTCTTTTGAATATACTTTTGATAAGCCAGTATATGCATTTGCCGCTTTGTGGTCAAATGAAATAAACCTAGACATTCCAAAATGGTTTAGAAGACCATATCATAGGATGTCTTATGAATAAANTAACTTTAGCGCCAGGAATAGTAGTTTATAAAAACATTGAGATGAACATTATGCCTACTATACTTAATTTTAAAGACNAAGACTGGTCTGACGAATATGTACTACACGGCTCTGGNGTTGTTGATGTAGACAAAGAAGTTAGAAGCACTCGCTCATTTGAAGTACCGCATAATTTATTAAAAGCACAAAATCAAGATCTTTTAGAAATTTCAAATATAATAACATCTTCTATTAATGAAGCTGAGCAAGATTATTTCTTTGATCATTTTATAGAGCCAAGATCACATCAAGATTTTAAAATACTAAGATACATAGAGGGAGATCATTTTAGCTCACACTCAGATGATGGCGGAGGAACTTTTAGAAGAGTTTCAACTGTATATTATATTAATGATGACTACCAAGGCGGAGAAATTGAATTTACAAGGTTTGGAATATTGTACAAGCCAGAGGCAAAAGACTTTATAATATTTCCATCTTCTTATGCATATACACATAGGGTGCTTCCAGTAACAGGCGGAATCAGATATGCAATAGCTAGTTGGATAAGATGATAGATAAAGTAGAAGTAGTTAATAACTTTTTNTCTAAAGAAGAGATAGATGTTTTAATGAAAGAGTGTTTAGATGAAAATACANAATGGAGATATAGAGATACTCTTGTAAAGGTTCATGTTGCAAATTCAAATAGCCATGATACAATAAAATCTATTAAGTCAAGAATTGATTCATTTTTTAATAATCAATTTTATGTTCAAATAATAAGACATTTAAACAAAACAACTAAAGAGACCACCTGGCATAGGCACTATGACGCAGAGTCTGGCAATGGAACTGAGTATGGAGTTATACTATATTTAAATGATAACTTTGATGGCGGGGAATTAGTTTATCCAAATTTAAATTATACCTATACTCCAAAGGCAGGTGACATGGTAGTTCATCCAGCAAGTGAGAAATTTACACATGAAGTAAATCCAATTATTTCAGGTGAAAGATATACTTTAACTACATTTATTAGGAAGGCATAAAATGGATAACATTAATCCTAAAGTAAGAATTATAAAAAACTTTATAAGCAAAGATGAGTGTGACTGGCTAATAGACTATGCAAATACAATCAACCTATGGCCAAAAGCAAACAGATCCAGATCTATGTTTAAAACAGAAAAAGAATATCTGTCTCACGCAGAGCATTGGGATAATAGAAGAATTGAAATAAATACTCTATACGAAGAGGGTATGGATAAGCACATAGATTTATTTAAAAAAGTTGTCCCGATTCAAAGCAAAATGAAGGAAGAGGTTTTAGATTTCTTTAAGCCAGATTTTAATTTGTTTAGCGAGCTTTGGGAGATAGTTAAATGGGAGTATCCAAACTTACAGTATCCTCANATAGACTTCATAGATCCAGATTTTGATGAAAGCTTAGTTGACATAAATACAGTTCCAGAAGATTGCAGATACTTTTTTGATCCACAAAATATTGCTGAATATAAAAGGCTATTTACAAACAAAATGTATACATCTATGCTCTATCTAAATGATGATTTTGAGGGAGGCGAATTGTTTTTCCCTCAACATGACTTTACCATTAAACCAGAAGCTGGAATGCTCTTGGTATTTAGTGGAAGCATAGAGAACATGCATGGCATTAAACAAATACAAAGCGGCACTAGATATACGCATACTACCTTTTGGACAAAAGATATGTATAAATCAAGCCGTGTTGCAATAGATCATTTCAGGAATAAGTTCCCACACGAAAAATTAGTTGACTAAATCAAGCAGTTTAGATATAATAGATAAAGGAGATAAAATGAATCAGCCAGAAATATTAGCACCAGGTGTATTAGTTTATAGAAACGTATTCCCTGAAGAAATGAATTTGATTANTAGGTTAGAGGAATGCCTATCTGCCGACCCAAATGCAGAAGGAGTCGGATACTCAGACTCGCCACATGCCACCTATAAGTGGAAGCAGGCAACAACAGGGTATGCAAATAATGATCTAAAGTATAGAGATGCTTTTGATTTTAAAATTAAGAAAAACAATGAAGATGATTCTAACAAAAGCCCAGATCAAATTAAACTAGAGAAGATATGGGAAGACTCAAAGAATGCTCAGATTGGCCCAGTTGAAGATTATAGACAAAAGTTTAATGTTGCTCCATTAAAATACTGGGAGTCATTTAACTTTGTCAAGTACGGCCCAGGACAACATTTTCAAGTACACTCAGATCATGGATACTCTTACATATGCGTACTTTCTTCTGTAGGATATATAAACGATGACTACGAGGGTGGAGAGTTATTTTTTGATAAGTTTAATCTAAAGATTAAGCCTAAAGCAGGAGACCTATACCTATTCCCATCTAGCTATTTATTTTCTCATGCCTCTTTGCCAGTAACAAGCGGAACCAAGTATTCAATAGTAACAATGCTTGATTACTTAGAAGCACCTCATACCCCAGACTATAGAGAGATAGAAAAAAGGTATACTGAGGGATATGCCTAAGATACAAGCTTTTATTACTGGGGAAAACCCAGCAAACATAGAACAAATTTCTGTAAAACGAGACTGGATGGACGAGACTGCTAATAGGCATGCTTACAACTGTTTCCCAGTAAGCCTTTCCAATACTCTTGGTTGGGGCATTTCCTTTCCAGAAGATATTGAGTTTATTTGGGACGGAATATCTGATAGTAGTCCACATCATGTGAAAATAATATCAGGTGAAAAATATTGCAATTCAAATAGATCAAATGGCACAATAAGCTTCGTTACAGGGTTTACGTTCAAGACACAAGAAGATACAACAACATTAATAATGCCAGCTCCAAACTTTTTTATACCAGGTGGCCAAGCATTTACAACTGTTTTAACTACTTCATTTTTCTCAGGAGAGATACCAGTCGTATGGAAAATTACAGAAGCAAATAGGGTTATCAAGATACCAGCCAACACACCAGTAGCAACTATCATCCCAATTTCTCTATCTAGACTTAATGAGTTTGAGCTAGATATCTATGACGGATCTAATTATGTTGGCACTAAGTTTGATGGCAGGGCTTATGGCATGACAATTGATAAGTTAAATGCAGAAGGAAAGTGGGCAGGATTTTATAGAAATGCAACAGACCATAGGGGAAACAAAATAGGATCTCATGAGCTAAAAACATTAAGGTTAAAAACAAATGTCAAATAAAATTACGTTTCATTCTAATAGACTTTATAACATAATAACAGAAGACTATCAGCCAAAGCCTGCAAAAAATTTAACACCAGAATGGTTTAAGCAAGCAGACAAGTTTGAATTAAATAAACAGACAGGCGAGTATTGGCCAAACTCAGAAGGTGGCTTTGTAAGAAGTTTTAAGTCTTGTCCAGGCCTGCTAGACATATTTATAACTGGATATTTTTATGTTACGCCATGCGATATTGTTTTTAGTAAATTAAGCAACGGTGACGTAATGGCAACTCCAGAGCCAGGCTACGAAGACTTTGTAGGCGTTAGGGCACCCATGAACGAGTTTCCAGTTCCTCATGGATATCTAGATAGGCACTTCCATTGGTACCCAAATTGGGCTCCAGAAGTTCCAGAAGGGTACAGTGTCCTTTATGTAAATCCGATCAATAGATTTGATTTACCGTTTATAACTACCTCTGCTATAATAGATAATGACAAGATGAATACACCAGGATTAATTCCATTTTTCTTAAGAGATGATTTTGAAGGAAAGATTCCAAAGGGAACACCTTACTTACAGCTCATACCATATAAAAGAGAAGACTGGAAAATGGAGCCAAAGTTTCACGACATGGCCTCATTGCAAGAAAGACACAATGCACAGGCAAAAAAGTTTAGAACAAAAGACGGCGGAGCATACAAGCAAACCGTACGATCTCTTAAAAAATATGAATAGGTGAAAAAATGCAACCAACTAAAAGAGCAAGATATGCAAGAGAGACCATCACACCTTCTGGGTACTTTGGTAATTCTCCAGATAATGTAGTAGAACTAGAAGACATGGTAACGCCAGAAGAGCAGGACTATCTACTAGAGTTTGCTAGAAATAATACTGTCTGGGATGTAACTGAGTCACAATGGAATGAAAATGGAAATATAATTTATGACCATAGGGTTTGGGAAGATCGAGTTGCAACAAGAGACACTCTTTTAAAGGCAGATCCGACAGGCGAAGTTGTAGCAATTCTAGGTCGGGTTATTGAAAGAATGACACCACATATTAGAGAAAAGTTTCAGGTTGAAGTAACTCCTACAGACGCTGCAATTGTAAGATGGCCTAAAGGAGCAATGCAATTTCCACATGCAGATAAAGAGCTACATGAGGGTCCAGATGCAGGAACCCCAAATGAGTTCCCATGGTATGACCTAGGCACAGTATTTTATTTAAATGACGACTATGAAGGTGGAGAGCTATTCTTCCCATTACAAGATATAAAGTTTAAGCCAAAGCCAAGAGCGGCATACTTTTTCCCAGGAGATAAGAACTATATTCACGGGGTTACAAAGGTTACAAGTGGGACTAGATANACTGCCCCATTTTTCTGGACTATTACAAAGTTAGGGTTAGAAGAGAATGACAAATAATTATGACTACACATCTTTTGAGTTACTTCCAAATGTAAGAATTTATCAGGGATTACTTCCAGATGCTGACAATCTTTATGACATAATGAAAAGATCTGAAAGAACATCAGAGGGAAAGTACTATTTAAGAACCTGGGACGAGTGGTCAATATTTGGAACATACTCCCAGCAAAAGCATAATGAAAGCGAAGCAAGAGAATTCGGTCCAATGTACGATGAAGAAAAGCATTTATCTGATCGTGTATATGAGGCATACAATACAGCAATTGAAGACTATGTTAAGACATACAATGTTGTAATGCCGCCTACATCCAAGCTTATGACCTCTTCATTTTCTAAATATAATACAAATATCGACACAATGAAAAATGAAATGACAATGCAGTACCACACAGATTATATTATATCTGAGCGAGACATGCCTGGACCAAAATTTCTATTAACATGTACGACCTATATAAATGACGATTATGAGGGCGGAGATATTGAATTTGTTATTGATGGAGTATATTATCCATATAAACCAAAAGCTGGAGACATACTTGTTTTCCCATCAACAGAGCCATATTTTCACGGCGTAAGAGTTATTACAAAAGGAGAAAAGTTTTTTATTAGAAACTTTATACAACACTATTTTGACGGTACCCCAGAATGGTTAGGTAACCAGAGACACTTTGGTGCCTACAGATGGGCAAAAATGGAGTCAGATAGAATTGAAAGAGAAAACCCAAAAAACATGAGGTATTCAAATAGAAAGCATTTAGGATATGAGTCATGAGTATTCCAAAAATTAGAGATGAATTTTTTATAGTAGAAAATTTTATTGATAAGGATACTTGTGAAGCAGTAATCAAATACTTTGATTACCTTGTAGAAAACAAAGTATTAAAGTGGAATGAGATATCATTCTATGGATCACAAGCTATGGGCTACTGGCCGACAGATGATAGGCTAAAGCTGTTTGGCCTGGACGCAGATTTTTTTGGCCAGCTTAAGCAAAAAATAAAATCTAAAACAGAAGAGCTGCTAGGCTTTGAAGTTAACGAAGTTAGCTACCACGCACAGAGATGGATCGAAGGAGCATTTGCAGACTATCATTCAGATAACTCAGATGAACATGGAAATCCAACTGCTTTTGAAAAAAGTAAGTATGCAGTATTTATTTACCTTAATGATGATTTCGAAGGTGGTCATTTAAAGTTTAAAGATGGAAGCATAGACATCAAGCCAGAGATTGGCCTTGCTGCATTTTTTGCTGGCGGACATCAAAGAGAACACATGGTTACAACAGTTAAAGGCGGAATCAGATATACTATCGGATCTTTCTGGGATGATGCAAGTTGCGTATACTCAGAAGAACAAAAACAAGCTTGGGCTGATGAGCTAAAGCAAGTTAGAGCAGAGCAGGAAGAGCTTTATAAAAAATGGGCAACTCCAGAAGGCAAGCCATCAATGCCAGAGGGTAGAGAATGATAATAAAAGAAGTATTAGCAGACAATTTATATTATTATAAAAAAGTAATCAAAGATCCAGCAGCACTAATTCAAAAGATTGAAGATCTAGATGGCAAGATAGAAAATAATACAACTCTAACCAACTGGACTCCATGGGTTTCAAGCACACAGCCAGACGATGTATTTGGTGAGTTTAAAGCTGGGGGATATAGAATCGGATACGATTTGTCACAAGACAAAGAGTCTTTTTTAATTATTGCAGAAATTCATGATGCAATATTGCAATGCATAGAAGACTATTCTTTTAGAACTCAAAAAGATCTAGGTTATCTGCCAGATGAGATCACAATTAGAAAATATCACGTAGGCGGGAAAATGGGTCCACACATTGATTGTGAAGAAGATGATGATGAAGCTAGGCTAACAGCATCTCTTGTTTTATATCTTAATGATGATTTTGAAGGCGGAGATGTAATATTTAGAGAGCAGGGAATTAACATTAGACCAGAACCAGGAAGTCTATTAATATTCCCATCAGTAAAGCCATATTACCATGAGTCTACTGAGATAACTTCAGGATATAAGTATATGTGTCCAGCTTTTATGTTTAAAAGAAGTAAATTGAACTGATAGGTGGTATAATTAAAAAATGGCTACAACAGGAATTAATGGATGGCGCTTTCCAAGCTACTCGGACTCACCAGATGTCCCGAGAGACTTAGGGGTACTAGCAACAGATATTGCTGCATTTATTGCAGCTAATCCAGGTCCACAAGGAACAACAGGCCCTAGAGGGTCTAGTGTTTTAAATGGCTCAGTGGACCCAGTTGCTGGAACTGGTGTTGATGGAGATTTTTATATTAACACTACAAGTAATGCAATCTTTGGACCAAAGGCAAGCGGAGCATGGGGAGCAGGAACAAGTATTGGCGGAAACAGTGTTCTTAATGGAATAGTAGACCCAACCTCCAGCAATGGCTCTAATGGAGATTTTTATATTAACACAGCAAGCAAAACTATTTTTGGACCCAAAGCTTCTGGAGCATGGCCTTCAGGAACATCTATTATAGGACCGCAAGGATCTCCTGGATCTACTGGTTCCACTGGACCAAAAGGAGATGCCGCTGCAACAATCCAGGTTATCTCAACATCAACAGGTTTGCCAGGAACAAATGCAATTGTAACTAACGCTGGTACATCTTCTGATGTAAGATTAAATTTTATTATACCAAGAGGCGCAGACGGAGCACAGGGTGCACCAGGACCAGCTGGAGCAGACGGAGCACAAGGTGCACCAGGAGCAACAGCAAGTATTGATCCAATTGCAACTAGAATTGGATTAAATACCACAGTGACTTCTTCTGTAGGCGTAAACTCAAACTGGTTTCCAACATCAACCGCAACATTTACATTAGGTCTACTTGGTCCTATTAACTCTGGTACAGATGCCGCTACAAGAACTTGGAAAAACATTTATTTAACTAATGCAGCTACTATTGTTTCAGATGAAAGAACAAAGCAAAACATATTGCCATCTGATCTAGGACTATCATTTATTAATAAATTAGAACCAGTTAAATATAATAGGTTAGATGGAAATAGAACTCATTACGGATTAATTGCACAGCAAGTTAAAAGCGTTCTTGAAGAAACAAACATAGAAGACTTTGGTGGCTGGGTAATATCTCACACAAGTGATTTAAATGGTCAGCAGGCGCTTAGATATGAAGAGTTTATATCTCCATTAATTAAAGCAGTACAAGAACTTTCAGCGAGAGTAAAAGCACTAGAAGAGGCGTAAGACATGTCATATAAATATACAGTCTTACAAGATAAGCCAACATCATTTTATCTTTTAGATGAAGTAAGATCGGGTACAGTGGGATCTTATACAAGCCTCAGATCTACATTTTTAACATATGCAGACCTAAGAGATAGAGGCGTTTCTTATTCAGCGCTAAGCGGGCTACCAGTATACGATTATTCAGGAAATGCCTATGACGGATATGCCATTAATGCATCCTCTAGCGAGCTTATGCCACTGATAGCTGGTGGAATAAGAGGAACTAAAGTATTGTCAGATACTCTAGTAAATTTCAATGTTCCTGGAATTGCTAATTCATTCTACGCAGATAATTCATTTTCTATCGAAGCTTGGGTTGTTTTGCCAGAATACTCTTCGTCCGAAGTGTGCATTGTCGGAGACTCAGCAAACTCAATAGGATTGTTTTATAAAAACGGTAATTTAATTTTTAAGGTAGGAACAAACTCTACGCAATATAAAGTAAGTAACACTGAGTCTCTGTACGTAGTTGGCCAATTTTCTACTAACAAAATTTCTCTTTATATAAACGGATCTCTTGTAAACTTTATCAGTCTAGATAAATATAAATTTAGTAATTCATCAGTCAGTTTTCAAGCAGGACCAGCAGCCAATAATTTTATTATAGACTGTGTTGCTTTTTATAAATTTAATTTATCAGACTCTCAGATGCTTAAGCATTACAAAAACGGCATTAAAGAAATTAAATACTCTCAGATTGTAAGTAATGATGGAGGGTACTTGTTTAGCATGAATACAGCAATGATGAAACCAGTAATGACATACTCATATCCAAAGTCTAAATCCTGGAAAAACTTTATTAATGAAAATATTCAATTGTCGGTTGACGAATCTTATCTTTATTTTGATAGCTCTTTGGCAGGCAGCTTTACATTTACAGATGCAATTATAATACCAGATACGCTTGGGATTACTAGCTCACAGATATATTGGGAATCAGATACAGATGGCATATTAGTTAGAGCAAGTCTGGATGGAACTACCTGGGTAAATTGTGTAAATGGATCACCGCTGCCATTCTTTAATAAAAATGATAATCAAATAGGATCGGTTTTATATCTGCAGGTAACAATGTCTTCATCGGATACATCAAAATATTTACCTATACTTAAGTCCATCACCATAGACTTTTTTAAAAATAAAGATTTCTATTGCGACAACTTCGGCTATTATATATCTTCAAGTTACGACTATGCCCTTCCTAGATACAACAGCACAATCCTTTCTTACAACAAAAATAACGGGCTCAAAATGCATAACGGGCATGGGTTTACAATTAATTCAGATCTGTCTACTCGGACAATAGAACTTGTATTTACACCAAACGGCACAGAGAACGTATTATTCTCAGCACCTTCAAAAATATATGAATGGAATAATGCGGGGGTAATCAGCAAAACAGGAGTATCCTCAATCTATGTAAATGGAATAGATAGAACATCTGCTACCAATATATCCGAATTTTTCTCTATAGGATTTCCTCATTATGTAGTAATTGTATTATCTACAGCAGCAACCACAAATCTTAAATTTAACCAAAATCAAGCAGACAGTAAGTCTGGCGGAAACAATATGTATAATAATCTAAGTATATATCCTACAGCATTTACGCAGTATGATGTGGCAAGGCACTATCAGCTATATACTGATAATATTATAAATACAGTATCCGATAGCCTAATGACCGTATATGAGTCAACCTCTGGTACAAATTCTACCGCTTACCTAGTTGTTTCTGTCGAGCCTGAAGCAATATCCATATAATAAGTGTCAATCAGTTGACAAAATTTGGACTTTAGCCGTTGATAATGGTATGATTGAGTACTATGGATATCTTAAATAAAAATACACGAATCATTGAAGAGACCACACTAGGGATATATGTGTGGGAAATGCCTGATGGCAGATGGATTGGAGACGATGATGGAAACTTTCTATCAGTCACAGCCAAAAAAGGAAACAGATCCAAGATCGATGCTTTGGCTAGAGAAGTTCGCTCATATGGTATATATGAGGGTAATCCCAAGTTCCTTTCAGGACGCAGAAAAATTGATGATGAAGAATTTGAACACCAGAACGAAAGATTAAAGTGGGGGCTAACACCAGACCCATTAGACATCGGTGTCTATAAAGACTCAATGTTGCGAAACGGAGCGGTACAATGACAAAAAGATTAGAATCGATAGAAGATGAAATCAATAGCGTAGATACTATTGATATATCTAATACAGCGGACTGGTTCTCATTTAAAAAATCTGAAGAGCATGATGATCCATTCAACCTTGGGCTAGAAGATATTAAAAAGCTTAGAGGGCTAGGAACAAATTTTAAACGCAAATTAAACAGAGATTTCTCTAAAGCATTTGTAGGAACAAGTGGGGTCGGGACACAGCAAAACTTATTGCAACAGGCTATTAGCGGATATGCATTATTTGACCTTGTAGAGCCAACATATAATTTAGAATACCTTTCAAAGATTTACGAAGTTTCAACATACAACTATGCGGCTATTAATGCAAAGGTTTCAAACATCGTTGGCCTAGGATATATGTTTGCAGAAACATCAAAGGCAAAAGATGCAATGGATGCAATTACAGATCAAAAGCAATTAGATCGAGCTCGCACAAAGATTGATAGAATAAAGACACAGCTAGACAAATGGTTAGATGATTGTAATGAAGAGGAGTCCTTTACAGAGACCCTTATAAAGGCCTACACGGACCTTGAGGCGACTGGAAACGGCTACATAGAGATAGGACGTACAACAGCAGGAGATATAGGCTATATCGGCCACATACCAGCTAAGACAATGCGTGTGCGTAGATTCCGTGACGGGTTTATTCAATTGCTTTATGGCAAGGCTGTATACTTCCGTAATTTTGGAGACCTTGAAACCCCTAGCCCAATTGCTGGACAAGAAGACAGACCAAACGAGATTATACATTTAAAGAAGTANACTCCGATGAACAACTACTATGGAGTTCCAGATATTATTGCTGCCCAGCAAGCNTTGGCAGGTAATGAATTNGCTGGCAGATATAACTTGGACTACTTTGAAAATAAGGCGGTACCAAGATATATTATTACAGTAAAGGGAGCAAAGCTTTCACCAGAATCAGAAAGAAAGCTTCTTGAATTTTTCCAGGTTGGATTAAAAGGAAAGAATCATAGATCATTATATATTCCTCTTCCAGCAGATACTCCAGACTCAAAGACTGAATTTAAAATGGAGCCAATTGAGGCAGGAGAGCAAGAGTCTTCATTCAATATCTATCGTAAGTCTAATAGAGATGAAATTCTTTTAGCTCACCGTGTTCCAATTAGCAAGATAGGTATTCCAGAAGGAATTAACCTTGCTGCTGCTAGAGATGCAGATAAAACATTTAAGGAGCAGGTTTGCCGTCCAGCACAGGATAGACTTGAAAAGAAATTAAATTATTTAATTGCGGAAAAAACAGATGTTGTCCAATTAAAGTTTAACGAACTCAGCCTTACTGACGAAGAGACCCAGAGCCGTATTGACGAAATTTATTTGAGAATGCAGGTCATTACCCCTAACGAAGTTCGTATTAGAAAAAATATGACAACAGTAGAGGGTGGCGATGAAATGGTAGATTTAAAGCCACAGCAGGTGGCTGACCAAAAGGCAAAGTCGACGGGCAATAAAAAGAGAGATCAGCAAAGATCTGCCAATGCCCCAGATAAAAGCGGAGAGGCCAGAAACCCTAAAGGCGATGGTCCTAAAGTCAAATAAGTTTAATCAACTGCTATTTGCGTTAGAGTAGATAAACCTATAAAATTAAGCATATGAACATCGAAAAGTCACACTGGTCAACCGATGGTGAAAACCTTCATCTCTCCGTACCCTTTACAAAGGTCAATCGTGAGAATAGAACTGTGTCTGGATTCGCTACATTAGATAACGTAGATCAAACAGGCGACGTAGTAACAGCAGAGGCAAGCATCAAAGCTTTTGAAAATTTCAGAGGAAATCTTCGTGAGATGCATCAGTCAATTGCAGTNGGTAAAGTTGTTTCTTTCAAACCAGAAACATACTACGATCAGAAGTCTCAAACATTTTATAATGGTGTTTATGTAACATCATACATTTCAAAGGGTGCACAAGATACTTGGGAAAAAGTTCTTGACGGCACTCTTTCTGGTTTCTCTATTGGCGGAAAGATTAAAGAGTCAGATAATGAAGTTAACAAAGCTACAGGTGAAGCAGTCAGATTTATTAAAGACTACGACCTAGTAGAACTTTCAATTGTAGATTCACCAGCAAACGAATTATGTAATATTTTTTCTATTGAAAAAGTAGGNGGAAANATGATCTACAAAGGATTAGCAACCGAAGTTGTTACCGAAAATATTTTTTACTGCGAAGACAGCGACTCAGTATTCATGTCTACAGAAAAAACTTTTGAATCACCAGTATCAGGAAAGCCAGCTACGCTAATAGGCTGGGTTGAAAGTTCTGATATGAACAAGTCAAAAGAAATAAATAAGATTCTTGCTTCATTTAAGAAGTCAAGATTACCGTTGCCTGAAACACAATTAGCAAAACAGGCAAACGTAGAAGGAGGTAATAAAATGTCAGATACAAACATTGATAATGTTGTAGAAGCTCCAGAAGCAGAAGCAGCAGTCGTAGAAGCACCTGTCGAAGAAGCTGTTGAAGCTCCAGTAGCAGATGAAGCAAACGTCAATCTTTTTGACAAATCATCAGAAGTTGCAGAAGTTGCAGCTGAAGATACCTCTGCCGACAACGTTGAAAAAGCAGCCGATACAGTAGAAGTTATGGTTGATGAACCTGATTTTGCAAAAATGTTAGGCGATCTAAAAGGCTTTTTCTCCGAGACACTCACAAAGGCTACAGAGGCAAACGCTGCACAGGTAACAGAAATTAAAACATCTGTTGAATCTTTCAGCAAAAATGTCGATGCTAGAATTCTTGAGTTGGCAGAAAAGCACAGCGCACTTAGTGATGCTGTTGCTGAAATCAAGGGCACCATTGATGGTGTTCAAAAGCGTGTAGATGCTGTAGAAGGCGATACCGCAATTAAGAAGTCCTCTGACCTTGGCGGGTCTGAGGTATTTACCAAATCAAAATCAAAATGGTCAGGAGCTTTCCTCGGTTCCGTAAATGAAATCTTTAACTAAAATAAGGTAGGTGAAATAAAAATGAGTAATGAATTATTAGAAAAGGCCGCAGCAGCTGGTGCAACAGTATCAACTGGTTTTGGCTCATCAACTGGTGGTTCAGGTGTACACGTTGCTTCAGAAAATGGCAATGGTGGTCTCCTTAACCCAGAACAATCAGCACGATTCTTGGACTATATGTTCGATGCTACCGTAATTGGTAAAGTTGCACGTACTGTCCGTATGAAGGCTGACACAACAGAAATTGATCGTATGTCTATTGGTGAGAAGCTTGTAAAGCTTGCATCAGAAGGCGAGAACACAGGAGTTAACTCAGGTGTAACTTTCTCAAAGATCTCTCTCACAACAAAGAAACTCCGCATGGACTGGGAGCTTTCAACAGAATCTCTAGAAGATAACATCGAAGGTGCAGATCTTGAAGATCACATTGCACGTTTGATGGCAACACAGGCAGGTAACGACATTGAAGACGTAATCCTTAATGGTGATACATCACTATCAGGCGATGCTCTTTACAAGTCATTTGATGGTGCAGTTAAGAAGGCAAAGACACACGGTCACGTAGTCGATGCAGCTGGTGCGGGAATTTCTCGTGCAGTATTTAACTCAGCTCTCAAGGCACTTCCACGTAAGTACAAGCAACGTCGTACAGACCTTCGCTTCCTTGCAGGATCAAACTTGATCCAGGATTACCTATACTCTAACTCACAGAACATTCAGAACGTTACTCCACAGGATATTGCTTCAGGCATCATCCGTGGTGATGTTCCAGTTCTTGGAGGTCCAGCAGGATATGTAGCTCCATACGCATTCGGTATTCCAATCGTTGAAGTTCCATTGCTTCCTGAGACACAGACAGGTACATATGCTAGCCCATCAGGTTCACACGGAGACGTCCACTTGACATTCCCAAATAACGTTGTTATTGGTATCAAGCGTGATGTTACTGTTTACCGCTTCTTCTGGCCACGTAAGGACTCAATCGAGTACACAATGTATACTCGTGTTGGCGTTCAAAT
>Ga0063231_10000095_pt1 | contig 20180 bp, 20 predicted proteins | sample LauGreSu1BDMLBSD_2_FD_56231 | JGI IMG/M metagenome (GOLD analysis project Ga0063231, IMG submission 56231) | Freshwater lake microbial communities from Lake Michigan, USA - Su13.BD.MLB.SD v2 (version 2) | ecosystem: Environmental > Aquatic > Freshwater > Lake | place: Lake Michigan, USA...
TGAGTTGTGCCAAAAAAATCCCTTATGGCGCTTAAGTGTGCAGACTCACAAAATGATCGGAATTCTGTAATGGTGGACCAAAACTCTGTAACGATTACTCGGCGCCTCGAGTTTGATGCAGGACATCGTATTCCAAATCATGCAGGCAAGTGCTGTCATTTGCATGGCCATCGATATGCGATTGAGCTTACTGTGTCTGGACCGGTACATGCATCGCGCGGTCAGTCTGATGATGGCATGGTGATCGATTTTGGAGACATTAAGCAACTAGCACTCAAGCACCTGGTAGAGCCCTGGGATCATGCCTTTCTGGTCGCTAAACACGATACGGTCTTGGTGACGTTCTTGGAGAGTTTGCCTAGTCACAAAACGGTGATCTTAGAAGATGTCCCCACCGTTGAAAACCTGGTTAAATTCGCCTTTGATATTTTGGCTCNAGTATTTACAACTGAGACAAAGGGGCAGATGGTCTTACAGGCAATCCGTTTATATGAGACCCCAAACTGTTGGGCTGACTATCGAGCAAAAAGCGGCCCCAAAACTTGATGACCAGTACCCAAGACCAAGCTTATATGCGTCTTGCCATCGAGCAGGCTAGATTGGCTGGTGCCCAAGGAGAGGTCCCCGTAGGCGCCATCTTGGTTCACAAAGAGCAAGTGATTGGAAAGGGTTTTAATCAGCCCATTACATTACATGACCCCAGCGCTCATGCAGAGATGGTAGCTATTCGAGAGGCTGCTAAATCCCTAGAGAACTATCGGATACCAGAATCAACCCTATATGTGACCTTGGAACCCTGCGCGATGTGTTGTGGGGTAATACTTCATGCTAGAGTCAAGCGTGTGGTATTTGGTGCGACCGATCCTAAAACTGGAATGGCTGGTAGTGTTGGTGATTTGTTTGCAATCCAGCAGATTAATCATCAGACCGAGGTAGAGGGCGGGGTATTGGCAGACGAGTGCGGTGAGTTACTCAGAGAGTTTTTTAAACAGCGACGTACATGAAGATNCATTTAATTGCNCCCTCGGGAGCGAGCCCNGATATGCGNAGCCCAGAAAGCGCTTTGCATTGGCTTAAGCAGCAGGGCGTTATGGTCTCTAATGCGCAATGCGCACAAAGAGTATTTGAGCGCTTTGCAGGCACTGATGCAGAACGCCTCGGTGAGTTAAATGCAATTGCTAATCTAGACCCCAATCAGGTTGTAATCTCTGTACGAGGTGGCTATGGATTGCACCGACTCCTCGATCAGGTTAATTGGAAGGCAATTGCGATTGCCGTCAAGCAGGGTTTGCAGATCTGTGGCCATAGTGATTTCACGGGATTTCAGATGGGGCTATTGGCCAAGACCGGCACGATTAGCCTTGCAGGCCCAATGCTCAATTACGACTTTGGCCCCCTTAATGAGTTTGGCGAACCTGAGGCTCCAAGCCAATTTACCTGGGCTCATTTTCAGAGTGCAGTAGAGAACCGCCGATTTAGTATTGCAGTACCCGATGCCCAACCTTGGGCAGGTGCCGTTGATCTTTCAAAATATTGAAGGTATGCTTTGGGGCGGTAATTTAAGCATCATCACTACTCTATTGGGAACGGAGTATTTTCCATCGGATAAACAAATAATGGGCGGTATCCTTTTTATTGAGGATATCAATGAGCATCCTTATCGGATTGAGCGCATGCTTTTGCAATTGCATGAAGCGGGGGTGCTGGGTAGGCAACGCGCCATCATCTTGGGACATTTCAATCAATACCGCTTGTACGAAGTCGATCGGGGCTATAAGCTAGATACTGCAATTGATTTGATTCGTAAACGTGTGCCTAAGTCAATCCCCATTCTGACCGGTTTGCCATTTGGTCATATTAAAGATAAATTAACACTTCCAGTGGGAGCTCAAGTGAACTTACAAGCAAGTACCAAAGGTTTTGTATTGGAAGGAAAATGGTAAAACGTGCCCATTCGATTATTCTGGCAGGACTCTGTTTCTTATTTGCGAGCACAGTAATGGCCCTTGAGGAACCAAAATACACCGTGATTGAAAGTTCCCCACCCTTTGAATTACGTCAGTATGCACCTATGATTGTGGCCGAGGTGTATGTGGATGGTGATATGAGTGATGCGGGCAGTAAAGGCTTTCGTCTCATTGCGGGTTATATCTTTGGCAAGAACCAATCCAAAACCAAGCTAGCCGATGACCCGCAAGGTAGTGAGAAGATTGCGATGACCGTACCCGTCACGATGGAGCCAAAGACAGGGGGTAGTGAGAAGATTGCGATGACCGCCCCCGTGACCATGGAGACCCAAAAGAAAAACTCCAATCAATGGCGCATGTTTTTTGTCATGCCTAGTCAATACACATTGACTAGCTTACCAACTCCTACTAGTCCTGAAGTTAAGCTTAGAGAGATCCCTCCCCAGAAGAAAGCGGTGATTACCTATAGTGGCTTTAATTCAGATGAAAAGACGCAAGAGAAAGCCCAGGAACTGCGCGTCTGGATGAAATCTAAAAACTTGACTCCTGCTAGTGAGCCGCAACTCGCGCGCTACAACCCACCATGGAGTATTCCATTCTTGCGGCGTAACGAAGTTATGTTTGACTACTAAGAACCCGATAAGATGCCCCAGCATCCTCTCCCAAAGCGGTTTGTAAGGTAGGTAGTAGTTTTTCTAGATAGGGATGTAAGGTCCATACGGGATTAATGACAAACATCCCGCTCGCCTGAAGACGACGCTCTGTTGGCTCATGGGTAATTCGGAGTTCTGCATGGGTCCAGGGGCGCCCATAGTTTTCTGCAATTGCTTTGAGTCGCTTGGGTAATTGAATGGACTCAGTACGCTGGAGTATTGGATACCAAATGAGATAAGAGCCTGTTGCAAAACGGTCCAATGCCTCAGTTAAGCAGGTCTCTAATAAGAAATAATCCTGCTTATTTTCATAGGAAGGATCAATAAGGATCAAACCTCTTCGGCTCGGCGGAGGAAGCAGGGCTTTTAAGCTAGTAAAGCCATCCTCTTTGCGAACCTCGATTTGTCGATCTAAATGAAGTTGCTTAATATTTTGCTCCAACAAGTCAATATCACTCGGATGGAGTTCAAACAGTCGTAGACGATCTTGAGTACGTAGGAGCTTGGCCATCAAGAATGGTGAGCCAGGGTAAAAATCAATTCGATTCGGCGGATTAATACTGTTAACAAGATCAATGTACGCTTGAAGCTCAGAGTAATTCGTCTGAGGATCTTGATTACTAATAATACGATCAATTCCGGTAAGCGCCTCTTGACTGACGGTCGCAAAGCCCTCTCGTAATGAATACAGTCCTGCGCCCGCATGGGTATCAACTAGCAGGAGGGCGCCATCCTTTTCTTGCAAATAAGAAACGCTATGAATTAAAACAAGGTGCTTTAGAACATCCGCATGATTGCCAGCATGAAAGGCATGGCGATAACTAAACATCAGCTTGAGGCTTGTTCTGACGTAAGACAAACAAGACGAGCGTAATCACCAAAATAGCACTGCCGATGTATTGCAATATCTGATTATGCGGAAAGTCTAAGACCGTAGTTTGTAAAACATACAGTACTGCAAAACCTGCAATAGCAATGACACGAGGGACCAGGTTGGTGGGACTCAATTGAGCATCTCTAATACTGAGGGCCCAGCGACTGGCGATTAAGCCACACCAAATACCCAATGCAGAGCCCACCAATACATCGCCTGGCCAATGTGCCCCAACGGCATTACGAGAGATGCCGGTGAGGATTGCTAAGACAAATAAAACAATCAATAAATTACGCTTGGGCTGGGGGGTGGAAAAGAATAGCGCACTTGCCACCGAAAAGACCGTTAGGGTATGTCCTGAAGGCAAGGCGTGATGTAACAGGGGATCGCCCAGTATATGAAAGCTATTTTGGCTAAGAACCCCGGCAGGGCGAGGTAAGCCAATCAGAGGCTTAAGACTCAAACTGATTACGGCTGCAAGCGCCCCAGAGATCAATGCTGCACAGAGTTGTCGAGGCGCATAGAGCACCAGCGGAAAGCACAAAGCAAAAATACCCCAACCGTTACCCAAAAAGGTGAACCAAGCCCATGCCCAGTTGGGTAAAACTTGAGCTGCGTGATTAAGCCAAAGAAAGAGCTCTAACTCTTTACCGCTCGTTATTAAGATGAGCCATAGACTCAGAGGGATGAGTGGGATAGCCCAAGCGCGACCAAAGTTCATGGGCTGGCGGTCTTTATAAAGTTCGAGTGCGATCGGCCGCAGCAATTTGAGCAGCGAGTTGATTCATCACTTGTGGGACCGTAATAGCTTTCATGCAAACATTATCTTGGCAAGGGGTCTTGCGATGGTTAGCAGCACTTACGCAAGGCGAACATGCTAATTGGGCTGTAATCGGAATCGATTTGCCAAGAGAGCCATATAACGCCGGGGTCTCTGGACCGAAGAGAACTACAGTATGTAAATCGGTGACCGAAGAGAAGTGGCCTGGGCCCGAGTCATTGGTAACCATGGCATGCGATAGTGTATATAGAGCTGGAAGTTCAGAGAAGCGCACGTGACCTGCAAAATTGATGGCATGTTTTACCTTGGCAGCTAAGCGTACTCCCTCAACATAAGTATGCTCTGCGGGTGAGCCCGTGATCAAAATGAGATCTTCGGGCCAGTGCTGATGTGTTGCAACGATCAGCTCTGAGAAGCGTTCTGGGGCCCAACGACGTTGCGGGAGCAAATCACTCGCATTCGGGTTAATTAAGATGATGCGTTGTTGACCATACTTAAACGGAATCATGGCCTGTTGGGCTAGATTCTCAATACGGAGTTGCAGGTGTTGCTTGACCATTGGGTCAATAACTGCCTGCGCAAGCTCAATCTCTTGATCGGTGATGGCTATTTTGCTAAAGGGCCTTTCTTCTTCCTTTGCAAAAGCTGCATACACGAGCGATATAAAGTTTTTAGCAATATGAATATGCGGGTTGTAATGCACTTTACGGGTTAGCATCGTGCCACGCCATAAACCTTCCCCATGAAAAATATCATAGCCAACACGCCTTCTCGCACCACATAGACCAGTCAGAAGCGCCGTGAAACGAGAGAACAGTTCTAGATCAATCACTGTATCAATTCGATAAAAACGTGCCTTCACTAAGAAGCGCAAAGTATCGAAAGCTAACTTCCACAAGCTAGAGGAATCAATTGTAAAAATATGGTTGGGATGAACGGTATTTAACAAACCAAGACTGGCAGCATTGCTCTTGAATATAAGGAAGTAGATCTCGGCACCATTCGCTTGGGCTTTGCGCATAGCTGGATCCACCAAGATGGCGCTCCCCATTTCGGAGAGCTCAATAAAGAGAAGCTTTTTAGGATCGCCCGACCGTGTAAATGGCCTAGAAAGGATATCCAGTAAGGCAACAATGGGGCTAGCAATCGCACAAAGTGGCACCCCTACCCAGTGATCAATGGTCCGCATTGCATTGACGCTAATTGCCATTCTGCTTTTATCCTTTATGTCCTAGGCTATATTTTATGCCCACGACCGTCTAACTACGCTTTAGTAATTTGTAGGCGCCTGGCAAGACGCACAATAAAGTAATTGCGCCATAGCTAATGGATCCCAAAACAGTTAGGGAGGGATTAACTCCCCAGAGGGCCAAGACAGAGGCTAGGGTGGCTTCACGTAAGCCCCAACCCGAGATACTAATTGGTAACATGAGTAAAAGACTCAAGGCGGGTAAACCAATCATCAGGGCCTCAGTCGGTACCTCAGCACCATAGGCTTTGAGACAAAAACCTAAAGCCAAAATATTGAAGCAATGAATGGATACCGCAAATATCCCTTGAGCAATATTGGTGGGCCAGGCAAACGCCAGACGGATTCCGGGAAGAGCATGATGCAAATCAAAGCGCGCTAAGAGTTTTTCAATCCAGATCAGTAGCGGTTTATAGCTCAGAGCAAAAGCAAGTGCGCACCCAGCACCCAACATCACTAGCAGAATCAAGTAACCCAATTCAGTGCCCCAGGTGCCTAGCGTGGCGCCGCCAATCACTAGACCAATGCCGCCTAAGATATTGTTACCCATAAGACCCACGACTCGATCTAACAGGGTCATGGAAAAACCTACGTAATTTAGGGTTTTGCTGCTTAAGATCATCCGCATGACTGAGCTCTTCGGCCAGTTCTTTTTCTTGGCTAAGTTGCCCGCTCCGAGTTAAGTGAGTACCGGCAATAGCGCGGTAGCTATCGCCACCCAGCGTGCTGGGCAGACCCTGATTAATTAAACCTCCCGAGAAATACAAAGCCACATACCCAAGTAGCTTCCCTGAAAGCCCGCTCGTTGCATAAATAAACCCCAGCGTAGACCGCCACAGATAAAGGCAGCAGTAATACAAAGACCCCCCGCAACGAGCCACTGGGCTTGTAATTGCAGTTCGGACTCAAACAGGGCTTTCCAATCGATACCGCTAGTGGCTTTCCATAACAACGCAATCGATAGAACAATCCGAATGGTGGGCCAGCTGCGTTTAGTATTACTTTCCATTGAGAGCTCATGGACGTAAGGATAATGCCTCGCGCTCTGGTTTTGACTTTCCACCCCAGCCTTGACAATAACTAAGTTCAAATTGGCTTAAGGCCTGACCTAAATGGGCTATCCGTAAGCGATCTAGGGGGCGACAGGTTCTAAATTGCCCTTCACCCACCGGAGCCTTAAATGACATCTCAGACCAGTTCAGTAAGATGACATTTGATCCCTCGGGAAGCTTACCAAACCACAAATCAAACTGATCCTGACGATCATCCAACACAAAAATAGGTGTTGGCTTGGCGTACCATGCCACCCGACTAGCCAATGTCCAATTTTGAACTGCAATGCCGCTCGCCTTCAATTCATTGACCAAGAGATTGGCGCGCGTGGACGCAGAACGCCAGCCATATAAATCGGCCAAGGGATTTGTCTTGAACTGACTCGCAATCGGATAGCCTGCGGTCATAACCAATGTCAGTCCGCTAATCACTAGAGTACCTTGGACCGCCAGAATAAGAGAGATCAACCAGCGTTTACCGCTTTGCCACCATTGCGCAAGACCCAGCCCTGCAATGGGGGCTAAACAAAACCACGCAGGGGTGGTCCAGTGCGGCAAGCCTCCACCCCCCGACAAAATAGCGAAGACACTAAATGGCAAAACAAAGAACACTAGCAAGATACTCACAAATGGGCGCACAGAAAAACCGATCGCCCGTGAATACAACCATAATCCGAGGAGAGGCAAAAAGCCAAAGACCATTACCTGTGCCCCGACGAATGCAGCAACACGTCGCCATAGCCAAGTGCCACCACTGCCATGATCGATTTGATATTTAAATGAGATCCAATCGTGTTGGGCATTCCAAAGCAATACGGGGCTAATGAGAAGAAGTGCGATTGCAATGGCACTATAAAAACCTGCCTGCTTTAGAAAGGTAAAGCGGGGAATGCTGATACAGGCGATAGCGAAGGCAAGCACAAACAGAATGGCAGTGTACTTACTAAGACCTGCTAAACCAAACAATAAACCTAAGATAATCCATTGATAAAAACGTAGTTGCCCATCTTGTTTAAGCCATTGCAATGCCATCCAGAGGACACCAAGGCTTAGCGGTGTTAATAAAGAATCAGGNACCAAGCCGACGGCAAGAACATGGGGCAAGGGTGCAAACACAATGATNGCTACTGCAGCAAGACCTGCAAAAGATGGATTGTTGTGATCANCNCTTTTTATAAACAGTGAACGATTGGAGCAATACGTATTGAGTTGATCTGCGATTTGGTAAACCAATAGNCAGGAGATCATCCATAACGNAATTGGNATTAGGCGCANAATGCCATCGGGCGCATTAATGGCAACCAAGGGCCATTGGATCCAGCCTACTAAGGGAGGGTGATCAAAATAACTCCAGGCTAGGTGATTGGCGTAGAGGGCGTAGTGGGCCTCGTCCACTGACAGCTCCGTAGTAAACCCCAATACCAAATGAATGGCGGTACCCAGCAACACCAAGATAAGAGACCAAGTAAAGGGAGACTGCTTGGATACTGGGGATGACATGAACAGAGAGTCGCCTTAGACTTCGTTGGCGCGATAGAGTTGATAAAGGGCATGGTAGCCATCTCGGCTCATTCCCTTATCAAGCATCAATTGGTATAAGCGCTTCGCTTGTGCCAACCCCGGTAGCTTTAATCCCATTTCTTCAGCAGAATCAATTGCAAGACCAATATCTTTCACAAAATGCTCTGCCATAAAGCCTGGTGCAAAGTCTCCCTTGATCATGCGGGGACCTTGAACATTAAGCTGTGTGCCGCCAGCGGCACCACTGCCAATTACTTTTAATACCGCAGTGGCATCTAAGCCCGACTCTTGCGCATACCGAATGCCTTCGCATACCCCCATGATGGTGGAAGCAATCACAATTTGATTACAAAGTTTGGCATGCTGCCCGGAGCCTGCTGGGCCAAGAAGAGCAATGTTATTGCCCATACATTCCAAAATAGGGAAGACCTGTTTAAATGCATCTGCATCGCCGCCCACCATAATCGATAGTCGTGCATCGCGCGCACCGATATCACCACCCGATACTGGCGCATCAAGTACAGCTATTTTTTTTGAAAGAGCATCTTTAGCAATACGAGCCGCCAAACTTGGACTAGAGGTGGTCATGTCGATTGCAATCGATCCTGCTTTGGCTCCAGCCAAAATACCATCGACACCTAGATATACCTCTTCTACATCTTTAGGGTAGCCAATGATGGTGATAATGATGTCGGCGTGTGTCGCAAGCTCTTTGGGGGAGTGATGCCAGATGGCGCCTTGCTCGATGAGTGAGGCTGTTTTCTCTTTTGAGCGATTGAATACATGCAAGGGATATCCCGCTTTGATGATATGGAGAGCCATGCTCTTACCCATAATGCCGGTACCAATAAAGCCAATGGTAGGAAGTGTTTTTGTATTCATCGTTCTATTTTAGAGGGGCTGAGCCTTCCCTTGTTTGCGTTGCATCCCAAGCCAAATCAAGGCCAGCACAATAACACTCATCGGATGATGGAGCCTAAATTAAGTAAGGTCCAGCCTTGAGTCGTCACTAAGACACCAGAGCTTAAGGCGGAGAGGGCAGTTGCCAAAAATACAAAGAAATTAATTGCACCTTGCGCTTTATCACGTTCAGCAGGTCGATAGGATTCGAGCGCCAAAGCAGTGCTGCTAGTGAACAAAAAGTTCCAACCCACACCCAAAAGAAAGAGCGCAATCAAAAAATGTGTAAAGCTCACACCAGAGAGAGCAATCATGACGCAGATGAGATTAAGGGCAGCACCAATTCGTAGGACCCACATGACCCCAATNCGTTTNATCAGGGTGCCCGTAAAAAATCCGGGGGCAAACATACCAATCACATGCCANTCCAATACCCACACNGTNTTATCAAAACTAAAGCCACACACTTCCATAGCTAGTGGGGTGGCTGCCATGAGTAAATTCATGACGCCATACGCTAATGCAGCAGTTAGGGTGCACACAATAAAGAGTGGTTGGCGCATGATCTCGGACAGAGGCCGACTTTCACCCGAATCCTGAGCCAACACTTTTTCTTGAAATTGAATTTGAGTAATCACCCATAGAGCAATCACAGAGACCCCTGCTAACGTGATGTATGCCCCCGCAAAGGGTTGCATAAACCAATCGCGAGTCCAGTTGGCCAGATTAGGACCCAAGACTGCACCGAGGATGCCGCCCGCTAGCACCCACGAGATTGCTTTCTCTTTTGCCGTTTTATCAGCTAGCTCTGCCGCTGCAAAGCGATAGAGTTGGGCGTTAGCGTTATAAAACCCTGCAATAACCGTTCCTAAATTAAGAAGCCAAAAGTGTTTCTCAAGGGTCGCATAAGCGCACAGTAAGGATGCAAAGAACGCAACGATGAGCGCAATCTGAAACGAGCGCTGACGCCCTAGTTGCTTTTGAATTCGGCCACGATGGTGGTTGCCAAATGCACTACCTACTACATAGCCCATCACTGGCAAGGTGGCCATCCAAGAGGCTGGCGCCAGCGCAAAACCCACTAGACCATTAATGGCAATAAAAGTGACATTATTGGTTAAATAAAGACCTTGGGCTAAGGTCAAAAACCACAAGTTTTTATTCATATGCAAGACAGGCAAAGCTCTACGATAATGCATCAGCTTATGCGCCGATATTTCAATCTCATTCTGATGGGGGCTGTAATTACTGGTCTTGTGGCCTGCGCTAGCTATTCCGAGCATGAGGATCACGCGGAGGTCAAAAAGCTTGATCCACTTGTTCCGCGCGAAGAGCCACAAAAGTTCTCAGTACAAGAGGATGGTCGTCTACCCAAAGGGTGGAGTTTTTATCGAGTCACACCCAATAAAAAGAACACGGCTTATCGTCTGCAGCAATATCAAGGCCGCACAGTCCTAAAAGCTGAATCCAATCAATCTGCTTCCGGATTGGCAGTCAAACTGAATCCACGTCCATCTCAGCACTTATGGCTCAAATGGGAATGGAAGGCACTATCACACCTTGATCAAGCAGATAACCTTGATAAATATGCCGACGATGCGCCACTTCGTCTGATGGTCGCGTTTGATGGTGATCGCTCGAAACTATCACTGAAAGACAGAATGGTTGCCGAGATGGCGCAACTTCTGAGTGGCCAAGAAATGCCCTATGCCACCTTAATGTATGTTTGGTCCCCCAAAGGGCAGTTGGAGCAAATCAAGAACAATCCTTACACCGAGCGCGTCAAGCTGATCGCTGTTGATGCTGGTAAAGAGAACCTAGGTCAATGGCGCATGCATCAACGCGATCTCACTGCCGATTACATCAAGGCCTATGGCTACGCACCTGGCAACTTAATCGGGATTGCTTTGATGACTGATACCGATGCCACGAAATCACAGACCAAGGCGTATTACGGTGATATTGAACTCCTATACAGAAAATACCGCTAATTAGTTCAGTCAAACAAGATCTTTCTGTGGGACTTTTGGAAAAATCAGGCCAATCCAGTTATGATAGTTGGTTAACCCCCATATATCGTAAGGCTTATTGAGGAGACAGAATTGTCGGTCAGTATTGAATCAGTGCAACAGGCACTTAAGTCTGTAAAAGATCCTAACACCCAGATTGACTTTGTCAGTGCTAAGTCAGCACGCAACATCAAAGTAAACGATGGGGATGTATCGATGGATATCGTCTTAGGCTATCCCGCTAAGAGCCAGATCGATCTCATCCGTAAATTAGTGGTCACGGCAATCCGTGAGTTACCCGGCGTGAAGAACGTGAGCGTCGCCATTACGACCGACATCGTAGCCCACTCGGTGCAGCGCGGTGTCAAACTGTTACCGGGCGTCAAAAATATTATTGCAGTCGCCAGTGGCAAGGGTGGCGTTGGTAAGTCAACCACAGCAGTCAATCTTGCATTAGCTCTCGCTGCCGAGGGTGCGCAAGTCGGTATTTTGGATGCGGATATTTATGGTCCAAGCCAACCCATGATGCTTGGTATTACAGGGCGCCCAGAATCATTGGCTGAGAACACTATTGAGCCAATGGAAGGTCATGGCTTACAAGCCAGCTCGATTGGTTTCTTGATTGAGGCAGATAACCCCATGGTATGGCGTGGCCCGATGGTGACCTCTGCCCTAGAGCAATTGCTGCGGCAAACACGTTGGCGCGATCTGGATTACCTGATTGTGGATATGCCCCCTGGGACGGGTGATATTCAATTAACCTTGTCACAAAAAGTTCCGGTGACTGGGTCTGTGATTGTGACTACCCCGCAAGATATTGCACTGCTGGATGCGCGCAAAGGTCTCAAAATGTTCGAGAAGGTTGGCATTCCCATCATCGGCATTATTGAGAATATGAGCACCTATGTTTGTCCCAAATGTAGTCATGAAGAACATATTTTTGGTGAGGGCGGTGGCAAGAAAATGTGCCAAGACTATGGCGTTGACTTCTTGGGCGCACTGCCATTGAACTTATCCATTCGGGAGCAGGCAGACTCTGGAAGACCTACTGTCGTAGCGGACCCCGATGGTGCGATTAGCGCAATTTACAAAGGGATTGCACGACAAGTAGCGATTCGGGTTGCGAACCTGACCAAAGATATGAGCAGTAAGTTCCCCAGTATCGTTGTGCAAAAGACTTAGTAATAGAAGCTCATCATGCGTTTTGCCATCATTATTCGCAAACAGAAGATTGATAATCCATGGCAGAACTATCGTTGGAAACCCATTGAGGTCATTCCTGATATCGGTCAGTTTGGTAAAAGTCTAGAGCTTGCCGGTACGGAGCAAAACCGTAAAGTGGTAGGCCGCTTTCTGGAGCGAGATGATGAGGGCGAATCCTGGTTGTTTGCAGGTTTTGACTATCATTTCTTCGCCGATGAGGCAGAGGGCTATTTTCTAAATATCACTGCACCCGAGCCTTGTTGGTTTGTCATGTGGCGTCTGGAAGTGGATTATCAAGACTACTTGGAACCAAATTCAATGGCATCTGTGATTAATGAAGATGGTGCAGGCATTGCAGTACCACATCGTTTGATGCTGAGTTATAACGAAGCATCTCGTTTAATTGATGGTGGCGAGTCGGTCGATACGGCACCATTGCAAGCAGAGATGAAATCATACTTAGCGGAATATGTCACAGCAAACTACAAACCTGAACCCAAGAAACGTGCCCGGCCCGCTTCATTCAAAGGTGCAAACCGTCCTGCAGAGCCCCAATGACCCAATCTAATTTCTTAAATCGATGGGCGCGCAAGAAGGCGGGCGTCACAGAGGAGTCCGTTAAGGATGGGTCGCAGCAGACTGCCCCCGGTCTTGTTGATNAGGCCNTGCAGCCAGACCCNGCNTTAACTCCTGCACCCGATGATTTAACGAAACCATCAGAGACACCGCAAGCACTCACATTAGAAGATGTTGAAAAGATTGATGTGAAAGCCGCTGATTTCTCAGCTTTTATGCGAGCAGATGTGGACCCAGTAGTTCAGCAGGCTGCCATGAAAAAAATGTTTAGTGACCCGCACTTTAATGTGATGGATGGCTTGATATTTATATTGACGACTACACCAAGCCCGATCCCATTCCGATGGAAATGCTCAAGCGCATGGCTCAATCCGATATGTTGGGTATTTTTAAGACCACCGATGAGCTGTATCCCGAGTTTAAGGATGCCAAAAAGGATTCTGATACGGAAGGGAATGCGCAGCTCGAGACAGATAGCAAAGAGGCCTTAGCAGAGCCCTCGCCCAATGATAATGTGACTGTTAATCCAAACCCTCGCCACGCTCACCGGCGGATCGATATAGAATCTAGCGATTCTGACCCAAACGAAATCCAAAACCAGCAAACTGGAGAGAGACAAATTAAGCCTGATTCCAGTACCTAGTACTGAAATCCTTAGTTTTCTGATTGAATGACTAAAAAACTTATTTGTGACTGTAATAAAAGTATGCCCCTTGATACTAAGGAGCTGGGCCTTCCTGTCCATACGGCTTTGTGCCGGCAAGAGGTGGGTCAATTTCTGAATGCGCTCAATGAGCCTGAGGCGATTGTTGTTGCTTGTACTCAGGAGCGGGCCTTATTCTCAGAACTAGCTACGCAGGCCGAGAAGCCTCTGATTGCCCCCCTAAAGTTTGTCAATATTCGTGAACTTGCGGGCTGGACGCAAGAGGCAGACAAGTCGACGCCCAAGATTAAGGCTTTACTCGCTTTATCGGATTTATCGGAACCAGATGCTGTGCCTGTGGTTGATTACAACAGCGAAGGTCGGCTACTAGTGATCGGCCCTGGCAAGACCGCCTTTCAATGGGCAAATAAATTAGGTGACAGCTTGCAGGTCAGTGTTTTATGTACTGAGCCTGGGTCGTTACCAACCGGACGGGACTACCCAACTTTCACTGGTAAGGTGACNCAGTTAGATGGATATNTAGGACAGTTCAAAGCCAAATGGGATTTAAAGAACCCGATTGATCCGGAGATGTGTACGCGTTGTGGTGCGTGCGTCTCAGTTTGTCCTGAAAATGCCATCGACNCATCCTTTCAAATCGATCTAAATAAATGTAAGTCCCATCGGGCATGNGTGACCGCGTGCGCTAGCATCGGCGCAATNAANTTTGAGCGTACNGATCAAGCGCGTGAGGGTGAGTTTGATCTCATCCTAGATTTACAAGAAATCCCCAGCATTCAGATTAGTCAAAAACCACAGGGCTATTTTGCACCCGGCTCGGACCCCTTCGAACAATCAATGGCTGCTAGTCAATTGATCGGCATGGTCGGAGAGTTTGAGAAACCAAAATACTTCTCATATAACGACAAGATATGTGCGCATGGACGCAATGGTCAGGTAGGTTGCTCCGCTTGTATTGATGTTTGTTCTACGAAGGCAATTCAGTCTACGTTCAAAGATGGCCAAGGTAAGGTCGAAGTTAATCCTAATTTATGTATGGGTTGTGGAGCATGCGCGACCGTTTGTCCATCGGGCGCGATGCGTTACAACTACCCCAGCGTTGCTTATCAAGGTAAACAAGTAAAGACCTTGGCGCAAACGTATTTAGGGGCTCTAAAAAGTACGAAAGCCGGCGATGCTGCTCCAAGTTTATTGATACATAGTCAAAAGGCCGGTACCGCTCTCTTAGATCACCTCGGACGCGCAGCCCGCTTGCGCGCCAAGGAAACCACCGGCCTGCCAGCGTTTGTTATTCCATTAGCGGTTGAGCACATTGCCTCGACCGGAATTGATTTATGGTTTGGATCCTTGGCCTATGGCTTTGGGGAAATACTACTTTTGCTAAGCGGTGACGAGGACCCTGGCTATCGATTAGCGCTTACTGAACAGGTAGATCTGGCTAACTCAATATTAGTAGCGATGGGTTACAGCAAACGCATTCAGTGCATCATTGCAAACTCCAGTGAGGATATTGCGCCGGTTAGCAAAGTCATGTCTGAACTTCGCCAGCGTAGGGCTCACAAATTACTTGCGAACCCTGCAAGTTTTGCGCTTTCTTTACAAAAGCGTGAGACCTTGGAAACTAGTTTGGAGCACCTTTTGCAATTTGCGCCCCAAGCCTTGCCTGCAGAAGGGGTGCCATTGCCGGCTCATTCGCCACTGGGCGGTTTGATCGTCAATAAAGATGCTTGCACATTGTGTATGTCCTGCGTGGGCGCTTGCCCCGAGGGTGCATTACTCGACAATCCCGATGAGCCACAGCTGTCCTTTATTGAGAAACAGTGCGTGCAGTGCGGACTGTGTGAGCAAACCTGCCCGGAGAGCGCCATTGCGTTGAGCCCACGCTTGCGCTCGATTGAACACCGTAAAGAAAAAGTAACCCTCAATAAAACCGAACCCTTCCATTGCGTTAGTTGTGGCAAGGCCTTTGGAACCCTAAAGATGGTGGAGTTGATGTTGGGCCGCATTGGTTCCCATCAGGCATTTTCTGGAGAAGCACTGGATCGTCTAAAGATGTGTAGCGATTGCCGTGTCGTTGATATGATGAAAAAAGAGTTGTGATCGAACGAATGACTAAAAACGAAGCAGACCAAAAAGCCGAACTGAGCCAAGAGGGCCTTGCAGAAGATCTAGCACGCGCTGATCTATACGGTCTTCTAGCCAGTTTATTTTTTCAGCCACCCGATCAAATCATGTTGGATCAGATTGTCGCCTCGGGCAAGCAAGAAGGCGGTCAAGCTGGTGAGGCGCCCCTTGAGGATGTTTGGATGAACCTCGTGGGGGCTGCAAAAAATAGTAAAGCACTTGACTGGAAGGTCGAGTACGACAATAGTTTTCTAGGGGTTGGTAAACCCAACGTGTTTTTGTATGGCTCCTTTTACATGGCAGGCCATCTTCATGAAAAACCACTTCTAGAAATTCGGCGATCTCTTCAACAATTTGGGCTTGAGGCCTCGGATTCGATAAGCGAGACCGAAGACCATATTGCAGCCTTGTTCGAAGTCATGCGGTATCTGATTGCCGGAGAGGATGTCGAGGTTTCAAACCTTACAAATCAAAGGGTCTTTTTCAATGACCATATTCGTCCTTGGTTCGATGATTTGTGCGATGCAATTGACGCAGATCAAGAAATTCATCTCTACAAGTCGGTTTCTGCCCTAACACGAGAGTTTTTGGCGGTTGAGGGCCAGAGTTTTGACATGATTTAGGCAATTTCTATCACCGTGATTGCCCCTTTCTTTAAGGGTAAGTCCTAGCCTACAAATACATGCAAAACCTTACACAAATACTGTAATTCCAATACACTCATTTCATTGCAACGCAGTAACTATATTCGTATAAAGGAATATTTATGGATAGCAAAAAAACTCTAACCGCTGATCAAGGTACTAAGCCATCCCGCCGCAAATTTTTTATTGGTGCGGGTGCTACCGTTGGTGCAGCAGCCGTTGTGTCCCAAACTCCATTGGGACAGGCACTTGTGCAAGAAGTAGGTACCGCAGTTGCTGGCAGCAAAGACGGTTATCACCTTACCGCCCACATTAAGAAGTATTACCAAACAACGCTCGTTTAATTGAGCGTTTTTTACATCTGAACTTTATTTAATTACGCACTCTCGCAGGAGTCTCACAATGAGCTTAATCCGCAAATCAAACTCAACATCGAGCCAAGTTCCATCCCAATTAATTGGTAGCTTGTCACGCGGTCTTCGTGCCGCTGTGCCAACCATGGATCGTCGAACCTTCTTAAAGCGTTCCGGTATCGGCGTCGGCGCTGGTATTGCAGCAACTCAATTGAATATGTTGCAAAAGGCTAATGCTGCTGATCCGAAGACAGCAATGCTCGATGGGAAGGGCAAGATTGAAGTTAAGCGTACAGTTTGCTCGCACTGCTCAGTAGGTTGCTCCTTTGATGCAACTGTTGAGAACGGTGTTTGGGTTCGTCAGGATCCAGTGTTTGAGTCACCAATCAATATGGGCGGCGCTTGTGCCAAAGGCGCAGCGTTACGTGAGCACGGTCATGGTGACTATCGCTTACGCACCCCAATGAAATTAGTAGATGGCAAGTATCAAAAGATTTCTTGGGATCAGGCCCTTGATGAAATTTCTGCCAAGATGAAAGAGCTGCGCTCTAAGTACACCCCGGATTCGATTTTCTTCATTGGTTCATCAAAGTACAACAACGAGCAAGCTTATTTGCTTCGTAAGTTCGTTTCGTTCTACGGTACTAACAACACCGACCACCAGGCACGTATTTGCCACTCCACCACAGTTGCGGGTGTTGCGAATACATGGGGTTATGGTGCGATGACCAATAGCTATAACGACATGATGAATGCGAAAGCAGCGTTATACATTGGTTCAAATGCTGCTGAAGCTCACCCTGTATCGATGTTGCATTTGCTGCATGCTAAAGAGAATGGTTGTAAGGTAATCGTGGTTGATCCACGTTATACCCGCACCGCTGCGAAATCGGATCAGTATGTCCGTATCCGTTCGGGTACAGATATTCCTTTCCTGTTTGGTGTTCTTTATCACATCTTCAACAACGGTTGGGAAGATAAGAAATACATCAATGATCGCGTCTTTGGAATGGATGACATTCGTAAAGAGGTGATGGAGAAGTGGACCCCAGCAAACGTTGAAGAAGCTTGCGGTGTTCCAGAAGCTCAAGTCAAAAAAGTTGCTGAGACCATGGCTAAGAGCCGTCCAGGTACGATCGTCTGGTGTATGGGTCAAACCCAACACACCATTGGTAATGCCATGGTTCGTGCATCGTGCATCCTCCAGTTAGCGCTAGGCAATATCGGCGTATCCGGCGGCGGAGCAAACATTTTCCGCGGTCACGATAACGTACAGGGCGCTACTGACGTTGGTCCTAACCCAGATTCTTTGCCAGGCTATTACGGCCTTGCTGCCGGTTCTTGGAAACATTACGCTGCTGTTTGGGGTGTGGACTATGACTGGATCAAGGGTCGTTATGCCCCTGACATGATGGAGAAGTCTGGTACTACTGTATCGCGTTGGGTTGATGCGGTGCTTGAGAAAGACGACATGGTCGATCAAGCAACTGCTGTCAAAGGCGTGTTCTTCTGGGGCCATGCACCAAACTCCCAAACCCGTGGTTTGGACATGAAGCGTGCCATGGATAAACTCGAATTACTCGTGGTAGTTGACCCATATCCAAGCGCGACTGCGGCGATGGCGGCGATGCCACCAGCTGCTGGCGGTGCTGTTAATAAAAATCGTGGCGTTTACCTATTGCCAACCACCACTCAGTTTGAGTGTGCTGGCTCGGTAACCGCTTCAAATCGCTCCATTCAGTGGCGCGAGAAGGTTATCGATCCATTATTTGAGTCTGTACCCGACCACGTGCTGATGCAGGCATTTGCTGATCGTCTCGGATTCGGTAAAGAGCTCTCCAAGAACTTCAAGATGATGGATTCGAAGTTTGCTGGTAAGACCTGGAAAGAGCCACAAATTGAGTCCATCTTGCTTGAGATTAACCAAGCCGTTTGGACCATTGGCTACACTGGACAAACTCCAGATCGTTTGAAAGCTCACATGAGAATGATGAGCTCATTTGATCCGAAGACCTTACGCTCACGTGGCGGTAAGGATCCAGTCAATGGCTACGACACTACTGGCGATTACTTTGGTTTGCCATGGCCTTGCTACGGCAATGCCGCATTGAAGCATCCAGGATCGCCTAACTTGTATGACACCAGTAAGCACGTGATGGATGGCGGTGGAAACTTCCGCGCTAACTTCGGTGTTGAGAAAGATGGTAAGTCACTGTTAGCTGCAGATGGTTCTTACTCGAAGGGTGCTGATATTAAGACTGGCTATCCTGAGGTAGACCACGTCATGCTGAAGAAACTCGGCTGGTGGAATGAATTGACCGAAGATGAGAAGAAGGCGGCCGAAGGTAAAAACTGGAAGACCGACCTCTCTGGCGGAATTATTCGTGTCACCATGAAGAACCATGGTTGCCATCCATTCGGAAATGCGAAAGCACGTGCAGTGGTTTGGAACTTCCCTGATGCTATTCCAATTCACCGTGAAGCGCTGTATAGCACACGTCCTGATATGGTTGCGAAGTACCCAACCCATGATGACGTGAAGACCTTCTGGAGAATGCCAACTCTCTTTAAGACCGTTCAAGATAAAAATACGGCTGATAAGTTATATGAAAAGTTCCCAATCATTCTGACCTCTGGTCGTTTGGTTGAGTACGAGGGTGGAGGCGAGGAGACGCGTTCGAACCCATGGCTTGCAGAGTTGCAACAGGAGAACTTCGTTGAGATTAATCCTAGCGCTGCCTCACGTCGTGGCATCAAGAACTGGGACTTTGTTTGGGTTAAATCTCCAACAGGTGCCAAGATCAAGGTGCGCGCATTAGTAACCGAGCGTGTTGGACCAGATACAGCGTTCGTACCATTCCATTTCTCGGGATGGTGGGAAGGTAAAGACTTGCTCGACTTTTATCCAAAAGGGGCGTATCCAGTCGTTCGTGGCGAGGCAGTGAACACCGCTACAACCTATGGTTATGACCGCGTCACGATGATGCAAGAAACCAAGACCACGATCTGTGAGATCGAAAAGGTCGCTTAATTAACACCGCATAGTCAGGAGATCAAAAATGGCAAGAATGAAATTTATCTGCGACGCAGAACGGTGTATTGAATGCAACGGTTGCGTCACAGCATGTAAAAACGAGAACGAAGTGCCTTGGGGTGTAAACCGCCGGCGCGTCGTTACGATTAATGACGGCATTATTGGTGCTGAGAAATCCATCTCGGTAGCCTGTATGCATTGTGCTGATGCGCCTTGCATGGCGGTTTGCCCAGTGGATTGCTTCTATCGTACCGATGAGGGTGTTGTTCTGCATAACAAAGATACCTGCATTGGTTGCGCCTATTGCTCGTATGCCTGCCCATTTGGCGCACCCCAGTTCCCAAGTTCCGGAACCTTTGGATTGCGCGGCAAGATGGACAAGTGCACATTCTGCAGTGGCGGTCCTGAGAAAAACGGTAGCGTTGCTGAATTTGAGAAGTATGGCCGCAATCGTTTGGCAGAAGGTAAATTGCCACTGTGTGCTGAGCTCTGCTCTACCAAGGCATTGATTGGTGGTGATGGCGATGTGATTGCGGATGTATTCCGTACTCGTGTTGTCAAGCGTATGGCTGCTGG